>Ga0302319_10002540_pt1 | contig 39221 bp, 35 predicted proteins | sample Bog_T0_2_FD_203319 | JGI IMG/M metagenome (GOLD analysis project Ga0302319, IMG submission 203319) | Peat permafrost microbial communities from Stordalen Mire near Abisko, Sweden - Bog_T0_2 | ecosystem: Environmental > Terrestrial > Soil > Wetlands > Peat | place: Sweden: Abisko, Stordalen Mire... | reverse complement strand
GCGGTGGCGCTGCTGCAGCGGCTGCACGCCGGCCGCGTAGTGTCCGTCGTCACCACGATCGCCGTCTCGGTGACCGTGGCGGGCGGCATTAGCTGGATCATCGCCACACAGTTGGTGGACGTCGCCAATCAGATTCCTCTATATAGCGAGAACATTCGCGCCAGGGTGGAAGCCTTTCATCTCCCGGCTACCGGGGAGATAGGGCAGGCAGCCAAGAGCGTGCAGGAGATTGTCGAAGTCCTCACGATTTCGAACGCGCCATCGCCCGCCCCGCCTTCGCAGGGCCGGAAGCAGAGCGGCCCGAAGGCACAGCCCGCGGCCGGTTCTCCAACTCCCGTTCGAATCGTTCCCCCACCAGCCAGCGGATGGGCGCAATTTCGCGATCTGGGCAGACCCGTTCTTGCGCCTCTAGGACGTGCGGGAATGGTCCTCATCTTTACCGTCTTCATGCTATTGAAGAGGGAGGATCTGAGAAACCGCCTGCTGCGATTGGCCGGCCTGGGTCAGTTGAACCTCATGACCCAGGCGCTGGACGACGCCTCCGGCCGCGTCAGCCGGTACTTGCTCATGCAGTTTCTGGTGAATGCCGGTTTTGGAGCGCTCTTTGGTTTGGGCCTGTTCTGCATCGGCGTGCCCAATGCAGCCCTATGGGGGGTGCTCGCCGGAATCCTGCGATACGTGCCGTACGTGGGAACGCTGGTTGCCGCGACCTTGCCGCTGGCTCTCTCGTTGGCCGTCTTTGGCGGATGGCTCAGGCCGCTGCTGGTCTTCTTCCTGGTTGCGAGCCTGGAGTTGATCACCGGCAACGTGATCGAACCGTGGCTCTACGGCACGCGTGTGGGGATCTCTTCCCTGGCGCTGCTGGTGACCACCGTCCTTTGGACCGTTCTGTGGGGACCGGCGGGCCTGATCCTGTCAACCCCTCTGACGGTTTGTGTGGTGGTGATCGGCCGCTACTTCCCCCAACTCTCGTTTCTGCATACCTTGTTGGGAGACGATCCCGTACTCGCAGCCGAGGCCCAGATCTACCAACGGTTGCTGGCCATGGATCAGGTGGAAGCGCAGACCGTTGTCGACGAGTTCCTGAAGGGAAGACCGCTGGTGGAGTTGTACGACTCGGTGCTCATCCCGGCTTTGCGCATGGCCGAACAGGACCGGCACAAAGGCGCCCTGAGCGCAGACAGGGAAGAGTTTCTCTTCCTCAGCATCAATGAAATGGTAGTCGAGCTCTCCGAGTATCAACCGGCGGACACCACGGCGCCGGCGAACGCCGGCGACCCTCCGAACCATCGCATAATCTGTCTTCCAGCCTACGACCGGGCCGATGAGATCATAGCCGCCATGCTGGCGCAGATCCTGGACCAAAAGGGCTTCGCGACCTTGTCCTTTCCCCTCCTCGGGTCTTCTCTCAACGAATGTCTCTCTTCCATTGGATCCGAGCCCGGCGATGTGGTCTGCATCTCCGCGTTGCCTCCCTATGCCTTCGCGCCCACGCGGGCGATCTGCAAACAGGTCCGCGAGCGGTTCCCGAAACTCAAAGTGGTGATTTGCGTGTGGGGTTTCAGCGGCGATACCCACAAAGCCATGGCCCGGTTCGAGCGAACGCAACCCGATCGCCTGTCCACCAGCCTCGCGGAGGCCGTGGAGCACGTGCAGGAGCTGGTTTATCCGGTACCGGAGGAGGCGGTCCTGGCCGGCAGAGTGAAGTAAAACGTAGATCCCGCGCCGTCCGCCGACTCGACCCACATTCGCCCACCGTGCCACTCAATGGCCTTCTTGCAGAATGCCAGTCCCAGTCCGTTCCCCGGGTAATCCTTCCCATGCAGTCGCCTGAAAACCTCGAAGACGCGGCTTTGGAACGCGGAATCGATGCCAGGACCGTTGTCTCCGACGGAGATCGCCCACTCGCGGTCCACCCGTCTGGATGAAATGTGTACTTGCGGAGTCGCCGCCGCGCAATACTCGATGGCGTTCCTGATCAGATGGTGCAGCACCTTGGTCAGCATGTCGAAGTCTCCCGTCACCGCCGGTAAAGGGTCATGCGTAACCAATGCGCCGCGCTCGGCGATCTGCTTGCCGGCGCAAAGAAGCGCCTGACAGAGGACAGCTTCCATGTCCGTGCGAGAGGGTTCCCGATCGCCCGTGCCAGTGGCCCAATAGTCCACCACGTCGGCGAGCAGGGACTGCATGTTTGCCGCCCCCTCCTGGATGCGCCCGATGAATGCAGCGCCATCCGCATCAAGCTTGCCGGCGTAAGTTTCGGACATCAATTGACTGTAGGAAGCGATATCCCGGAGAGCCTGGCGCGCGTTGTGAGCTGCCATCGAAACGAACTCTTCGAAGTCCGCATGGGCGCGGTCCAACTGCCGGCGGAGGCGCTCGACCTCCTCTTCCGCGCGGCTTTGGTCGGCGTTGTTCATAATCACTCCGAGCGCCGGGTAGGGGGGATGGTGAACTTGAACGTAGCGCCGTGCCTTGCTTCGGATTCCACCCAGATTCGTCCCCCCTGGCGCTCCACCACTTTCTTACAGATTGCCAGACCGATACCGGTGCCGGCAATTTCGCTTCCGTGCAAACGTTTGAACATGCCGAAGACGCGCTCGGCATCTTGCGGCGCGATGCCGATGCCGTTGTCACGCACCGCGAACCGCCAACCTTCGCCGTCCCGCTCCGCGGAGACATGGATACTCGGAATCTCCTTGCCTCGGTACTTGATGGAATTGGAAATGAGGTTCTGGAAAAGCTGCATCAACAGAACCTCTTCGGCTACTACCGTCGGCAGTGAATCGGACGTGACGATGGCGCCACTCTCGGCGATGGCCGCCTGGAGATTAAACAGCGCCTTAGAAAGAACGGCGCCGCAATCCATCGGCGTGAGACGTCCCCGCTCCCGCTCGCTCACTTCCCAGTACGCCAGCAGCGCTTTCAGCAGAGCCTCGATCCGGAGGGCTCCCTGCACCGAATAGGAGATGAACTTATCCGCGTCCTTGCCTAGCTTTCCGGCATATTCCTGCGCCAGGAGTTGCGTAAAATTGACGACCATCCGCAGGGGCTCCTGCAGATCGTGCGTCAGGGCATACGCAAAGTGCTGCAGTTCGGCGTTGGTTGTCTGCAGCGCATCCTCGGCCTGCTTGCGGTCGGTGGTATCTTCGATCGCCAGAAGGATGGTCCTTGCCTGCGCGTTCGGATTGAAGATCTCGCTGGCATTGAGGCACATGACTTTCCGGCCGACGCGGTCAAATTCGTGGGTCACCTCAAAATCCCGGAAGGTCGAGTGCGCGGGGAGAATATTCTCCAGAAGTTCGCGCAGCTTGGGAATGTTCCATTGACCGTTGCCCAGGTCGTAAATCAGGCGTCCCTCGGTATCCTCGGGCGCGGACTGGAACGTTTCGTAGAAAGTCTTGTTGGCTTTGACCACCTGCAAGTTCTGGTTGAGGATCACCAGGGGTTCGCGCACCGTTTCCACAATCGCTTCGGCGAAATCCTGCCCGCGCCTGGCGGCATCGATATCGATCAGCACCAGCACGGCGCCGTCGATTTTGCCATCGGGTCCGGCGGAGGGAAGAATGCGCAGCGAATACCAGCGGCCGTGCGAATCGCGGATATCGCGCGGTTTTCGGTTGCCGCCCTCCATGGCGTCCAGAAGTAACCGGCGCAGGTCGGGCAGTTCCACTTGCGGCTGAAAATCGGTGATCGGCCGGCCCACATCGGAGGCAACCAGGTTCAGCATGGGTTCGATGGCGCGCGTAAACCGGCGAATGCGCAGGTCCCGGCCAACCATCACCAGGGGTATGCTGATGCTCTCCAGAAGATTGGCCAAATCCCGATTGACCTTGCTGAATTCCACGTTACTGATCTTCAGCTCTTCGTTGAGGGTGTTCAGTTCTTCGTTGGCCGATTCCAACTCTTCCTGGGCGGTTTCCAGTTCCTCGTTACCCGCTTGCGCCTCTTCGTTGGCGGCCCGCAGTTCTTCCAGGGTGCTGGCATGATCTTCGATGATGGATTGCAGATACTCTTTGGTTGCCGCCAGTTCGTTCCGCAGCCGGGCGTTTTCCCCGTGGTCCTCTTTCGCGGGCCTGGGATTCGCCTTCGGGCCGCCGTTCATCCGCGCCTCTTCGAACTTGACCAGGAAATGGCGTTCTTCGGAAGAGGGCGAACCCCGGAACGGGATCACCTTGATGGTAACGTCCTTGAGTTCTCCGGCGTCCTCGATCCGGAAGCCGACCTCGTGGGCTACGGCGTTCGTTTGCCGGGCAGTGCGGATCGCCTTGCCGAGGCCGGCAATCAGGCCTTCGCGCGCCAGTTTCAAGAGATTCTGGGTCGGCTCGCCCGGCGAAAGCTCGAGGTACGGAGCGGTGCGGCCCCCCACCTCGACGATGTTCATCTTGCTGTCGATGATTACGCCCGGTGGGGCATACTCGGCCAGCGCCAACCGGTCGGCTTCGCGGTGCACTTCCCCGCCGGTTCCGGTCTCGGCAAATCTCTCCCGGAGTTCCACCCGGCTTTCGGTGCGGCGGCTCTCGCTGGGCGGCAGCACAGGCGTATTGGTGGCTGTCCGCAGGCAATAGATCTTGTGACTCTTATCCACCTGGTGAAATGCGTCGGAAGACGTGCCGACGCTCTCCGACGGGCCGAGCACCAGGAAACCAGCGGGTTTGAGGGCGTACTGCAGGATCGACCAAACCTTGCGCTGGAGTACGTCCCCCAAGTAGATCAGCACATTGCAGCAACTGATCAGATCCAGCTTGGAAAACGGCGGGTCCTGCGCCAGGTTATGCCTGGCAAAAACGCACAGGTCCCGGATGCCCTTCCCAACCTGGTACCCGCGCTCCGACCGGACGAAGAAACCCGCCAAGCGCTGCGGCGAGACATGTGCCAGCGCGCCCCCCGCGTACATGCCGGCGCGGGCCTTTCCGATGGCGGTTTCACTGAGATCGGTAGCGAAAATTTCGATCGGAAAGACTAACTTCCTCTCGTCCAGGAATTCCATCAGGCAGATAGCGATGGAATAAGCCTCCTCGCCGGAGGCGCACCCCGGCACCCAGATGCGGATGGGATCCTCGGGCGATCGATTCTCCACCAGCGCGGGGAACACCGTCTTCTTCAGTTCCTCGAAGACCGCCGGTTCCCGAAAGAACGCCGTAACGGTGATAAAGCAGTTCTCGCACAGCGCGCTGGCTTCGTCGCGGTTCTGCTCCAGATCCCGGCTGTAAGCTTCCAGTGTTTGGAACCCGCGCAGCCCCATGCGCCTTTTGATGCGTCGCGCCAGAGTGCCCTGCTTGTAGTGGGCAAAATCCACGCCGGTGGAAGTGCGCACCAAACGGAGAATCTTGGCTAATTCCGCGTCCTCCGGCGGCTCGACCGCCTCCGGAGGTTGCGCCAGGGCTTGCGCATGGCGCGCGAAGGCCACCAGTTGCAAGGCGATGGCGGCCGGCGCCAGGACATAATCCGCCGCGCCGGCGGCGATGGCGCTTCTCGGCATACCGTCGAACTTCGCGGTTCTTACGTCCTGCGCGAAGGTCACACCGCCCGCCGCTTTGATAGCCTGAAGCCCTATCGTTCCATCGGATGCCGTTCCCGACAAAACCACTCCCAGCGCCTGCTTGCCAAGGTCTAACGCCAGGTCGCGAAGAAAAGAATCGATCGGCATGTTGCAACCGCTCGCCGGCCGCGGCGGAGCGTGCAGAACCCCGGCGGAAATTCCCAGATTGTACCGCGGAGCAATCACGTAAACGCGATTGGCCTCGACGCGAGTCTCGCTCTTCACTTCGCAGACCGGCATCTTGCTTTCCTTGGAAAGCAATTCCGTCAAATGGCTGTCGTGCTTGGGATCGAGATGCTGAATCAGCACGAATGCCATGCCGGTATCGTCGGGCAGGTGGCTGAACAACTCGGTGAATGCCTCCAGTCCGCCGGCGGAGGCGCCCACACCGACAATGGTGGGGCGCCGGCTTTCCGCCCGTTCCTCCCTGGCTGGCGCCAAGGCCACCGCGGAAACGGCAGAACTCAGCCGCCTAGGGACGGTGTTCTTTGCCAATCGCCACCATTACCTTTCTCATGGAGCCAGAAAAGTCAGAGCACTCGTAGTGCCAGTCCTTTTGGCGTCATCATCATGCGGCCTTAGCGCCCAGAATATCCTTAATAGTCTTGCCGATTTCCATGAATTGTTCCAGGCCGGAAGGCTTGGGGATGAAGCGGGAGACGCCGAGTTCCTTGAGCAGCGATTCGTCTCGCCGCGACCGGGAGGAACTCCATACGCACACCGGAACGCCAGCCAGGTAAGCGGTGCCGCGGATTTCGCGCAGGATGTCTTCGCCGGTATATTTGGACAGATTCAGATCCAGCAGGATCAGGTTGGGCACTGCCGAAGCCGCATAGGTTCCCTGCCGGCGGACGAAAGCCAGCGCTTCGCCTCCATTCAGCAAATGGACCAACTCGAATGGGAAAGCCTGCTTCTTCAGCGCCCGATCGAGAAGGTAGACATCCGAGTCGTTGTCTTCAATCACCAGGATTCGGGCTGCGAGCATAACCGGTGCGTGTTTCAAGCTAACTCCCGGCAGCCAGCCTCATTAGCCGACTGTCTTCATCATTTCACATCTGAGGGCGGCACCGCTTGCGATGACACCTGTCTTGCCCTTACGATCCATCGCTTTGGGGCCGGCCCGACGAAGTAGAAAGGGTAGCAGGTCACCAGCGTCAGCAAATTCTCGCCTGACGGTGCGAGTACCCCGACATTCTCCGGATCCACGATCCGTAACGACACCACTGAGTACTTGAAATTGCCATTCAATGTGGAGACCTGGATTTCATCCTTGATCTTCAGATCCTTCAGCGGACGAAAGAAGGTGTCACGATGCCCCGCGAGTCCCACATTGCCCGCCTCGCCCGGCAGCGCCGTGCCGGGAATATGTCCCACCGCGCGCCGCAGACTGGTCTTGTCGACGCCTTCGACCACTACCACCGAGAGCCGTAGCCTTGGAATCTCAATGCGGCCGATCAGACTTCCCTCCTCGGCGGCAGGCGGGGCCTTGAGAGAAACGGCGGAAAGGGATTGCGGCGCGACCGTACTGGCGGCACGCCGGTCCCGCAGCAGCCGCTCCAGTTCCCGGCTCGCGCGCCGCTGAAAAAGCCAGGAGTCCGCCAGCGCGAATCCGCAATAACCCAAGAGCAGAGCGGCGCAGGCAAAGAGCGCGCGCTGCGACCACTTGAGGATCTGCCGGAGGGATTCTTTGTGGAGGATCAGCCTCACTGGATGCCCTTGCCGCCGGCTATGTAACCGGTGCGCGTGCGCACCGATAGCCCGTCGCGGCTCTTCGGCCGGGCCAGCACGCGAATCGTACGGTAGGAACCGTCACGAGCCGGGCTGCCGGGAACATATCCGATGGTGTATTGATGGCGAATGTCGCGGGCTATGCGCTCGCAGATGGCGACGACTTCGCCCAATTCTTTCGGAACAAAAGCTTCGCCGCCCGTCGCCCGTGCCAGGCGTTTGAGCACGCCCGGGTTCCGGTCCGGATCTTCTTCGTCGAATAGACCTACGGTATAAATGACGGCGCTCGATTCCTCGGCCCGTTTCATCACCTGGTCCAGGCCGAGTTTGCTGGCATTATCGCCGCCGTCGCTGACCACCACCAGCACTTTCTTGTCCCGGTGGCCTGCCTGTAGATGCTGCAAGCTCATGGCGATGGCATCGTACAGAGCTGTCTGGCCCGCGGTAGGGGCGGTCATGATCGCATCTTGGAGGTCGGCGACGTTGTGGGTGAAGCGGACCCCGAGGGGCAGGCCCAGCGACGCGATCTCGTGAAAATTGACCACGAACATTTCGTCTTCCGGATTGCTGGAGCGCGCGAAGGTCCGGGCAGCGGTGGTCACTTCCGCGATTTTCGGCCGCATGGTGGTGCTGTGGTCGATCACCAGCCCAACGGTAACCGGCACATCTTCGTTCTTGAAGAGCCGGATTTGCTGCGGCACGCCGTTCTCGTAAACTTCAAATTCCTGTTGCTCCAGATTGGCGACAGAGTTGCCCTGCCGATCCGTTACGGTAGCATGTAACACAACCAGGGCAACGTCTACCGAGATGCGGAACGACGCCGGTTCTGGACCTTGGTTTGCCATCGGCGCCTGATACGCGGCGTAGCCGGCCAGGACACTGAGGAGAAGCGCCGCGGCGGCGATCGCTCCGGTCACGCCGGACCACAGCGCCGACAACCCTGTCCGCATGGCTCCTCTCCTTCCGCCGTCTTCACCAGCCGCCGGGCTGAATTGCCTCGGCGGCAACGCCTATCTCCTTACAGGACGCGCTTTTGCGCGTGCCGCAGGCCCAAGCCGCCGGCCAAGGCTAGAAGCCCGAACAGCGCGATCATGGGCAGCGCACTCGACGTGGCGGGGAGCACGGCCGCCATGGCGGTGTCCGGCTGTAGTTCCACGGCGGGCGGCGGAGTAACTACCGCGGCCAGTTCCACCTGCTCGCCTGTCGGTTGAAACGCCTTGATGGGCGCCTGTTTCAGTTGTACTACCACCGGCGCGTCGGCGGCGATCGTCGGTTGCAGGATTTCCACCGGAATCTCCACCGGCATAAAGAGGATCGGTGTATTGCTGGTCTTGGCCAACTCTGCCGCTCTCGCCTTCGGATAAACAAATTCCTCGCCCCAGTTTCTGCCGGGGTAGAACCATGCCCTAAGCGCTTCCGGCTCGCCCGCCGGCCGCTCGCGGAACGTCACTACGGTCTTATCGGTCGCCTTGAGGCGATAGTTCGGGATCGCCAGAATGGTGGCGTAGCACGTCTTCTCGTCCTGGCTGAAGATCTGGACAATGTGGCGGTCCGACTGCGAGTCCAGGATCTTGAACACATAGGTGCCGGCCGGCAATACCGCCCAGCCTTTGAGGTGGACTCCTGGAATCTCCACGGGACCGCTAAAAGTCATCGTGGTCTTCCTGTTCCACTCGTCCGCCCTGGCGCCCGGTGAGAATACCGCGCCCATCAGCGCAAGGCCAAATACTGTGGTTGTTACTGTTTTCAAAACGTTCATCGATTCCTACTCCTTATTGATCTGGAAATCCGCGCGGCCCGGCTCTTCGCTCTTGTCGGACAGCCTGCCTTGCAGCCCTCGGCTGGCCGGTCGCACGTGGGGAAGAGAAGCACTCCGAGGTCCATCGCACGTCTTGGCCGTGCCTGTTATAGATAAGGCGGCGCAGCAAGGGGACTGCATGCAGCGATTGCCGTGCCAGGTGCAGAAGCCGCATTAAAAAAAGAAAAACCGCATCGGAGCAGCTCATAGACCAGCGGGAGCTTCTGCCGATGCGGTTCGCCCGGGATCGGGCTGGAATCCGGCGTCGGGCCGTCTGCGGTGTTGCTTCAGGTCGATTTTGGCGAGGGGCCGTATCCTATTCGTCTTCCTGCGCCAGAAACGTCACACGGCTAACGCAACCGAAATTCCCGAAAGAACTGTTGTTGGGGGGCCGGAAAAACCCCTCTGCGGCAATAACAAAGGAAGAACCAAGCGAGCATTTGAAAATACCGCCTACTCTCTTCTTCCACGATACCTTGCAGCAGAGGGCAGGTTCCAAAGGGTACTTCGCGAATTCAGCTTTTGCCTAGCAAGATAATGGCCAGCTTCGCGATTCGCGTTTGGGCCCGCATCCGCCTTCCCCACGGCTGGAAACCCGGCGGAACATGCACCGATAACGGCAGATTCTGCACCTGCCAGGGCTGCCGTGTCCCCATCTCCGCGACGGGACTGGCTGCCGCGCTTGGCCCGGGCCGTGCACATACACAAACACCACACTTCCAAAGGAGGAAGAGCAAAATGGCAAGGAACACATCGGTCATGGGAATCTATCCGGATCGCACTACGGTTTCGGATGCGGTCAGCGTCTTGCACAAAGCCGGGTTTCGGGCGATGGACATCTCGGTACTGTTATCCGACAATCCGGGCACCAAGGATTTCGCGCATGAGAAGCACACCAAAGCACCGCATGGCGCGGCCATCGGCGCGGTAGCCGGCGCGCTGGTAGGCGCGGCCCTGGCCTGGATCCTTTCCACGCAACCGACGCCCTTTACGGGTGTAGGCCCGCTGGTGGCGGCTGGGCAGGTGCTGTCTGCATTGGCGGGTGCGGGCGCGGGTGGGGCGTTGGGTTGGATCGTCGGATTGCTGGCGGGGATGCGCCTCACCCAGTACGTGGCCAAACGCTACGCGGGAAGAATCAGGCGCGGCGGCATTCTGCTGTCCGTTCACTGCGACAGTCCGGAATGGTGCGACCGCGCCAGGAAGACCCTGAAAGACACAGGCGCGCGGGATATCTCTTCCGCCTCGGAGACCGCAGCCGATTTTGGCGCCACGGATAAGCCGATGGAGAGAGCGCCGGTGATGGTTATGGCCCGCGTCGAAACGCCAGCCCAGCCGCTGGTCATGGCTCGCGTCGAAACGCCCGCTCCGCCGGCGGTAGAATGCGTTCCGGTGGAAATCGAGAAATGAAACTGGTCGTCCGCATGCTTACCCGATAGTGACCTTAACGGAGACTCAGACATGCAACTCATTCGATCTACCAGCGCCGCCGCTTTGCTTCTGATTGCGTGGGCGATTGGTCCATTGTCCGCGCGGCAAGACAAACCAAAGGAAAGCCAGGGTAAACCGCCCGAACAACAGCAGAGCAAGGCCCCGCAGCAACCGCAGCAACATGCCCCGCCGCCGCAGCAGAAGCAAGCCGAGCCGCCGCAGCACACGCAACCGACTCAACAACCTCAGCAGCAGCGGGCCCCACAGCCTCAGCAAAAGCAATCCCAGCCACAGCAGCGCGCGCAGCCGGCTCAGCAGGCGCAGCGCGGAACCCCGCAGCAGAAGCAACCCGCTCAAGCCACGCAACAACCGCAGCAGGCACAGCGCGGAACCCCGCAACAGAAGCAACCCGCTCAAGCCACGCAACAACCGCAGCAGGCACAGCGCGGAGCCCCGCAGCAGAAGCAACCCGCTCAAGCCGCGCAACAACCGCAGCAGGCGCAGCGCGGAACCCCGCAACAGAAGCAACCCGCTCAAGCCGCGCAGCAACCGCAGCAGGCGCAGCGCGGAGCCCCGCAGCAGAAGCAACCCGCTCAAGCCGCGCAGCAACCGCAGCAGGCGCAGCGCGGAACCCCGCAACAGAAGCAACCCGCTCAAGCCGCGCAACAACCGCAGCAGGCGCAGCGCGGAACCCCGCAACAGAAGCAACCCGCGCAAGCCGCGCAGCAACCGCAACCCCAGCGCAGCGAGCAGCAAGCATCCGCCTGGCAACAAAAGAAGGGATGGGCGCCGCAGGGCGCATGGCAGGCCCATAGTACATGGCAGCAGGAAGGGAGTCAGCGGTGGGATAGCGACCATCGCACCTGGGCGCAACGGGGAGGCTATGGTGGTTCCTACATTCCCCAGGCCAGCTTCAACCTGTCCTTCGGTTTTCAACATTCGTTCCGCATGCACAGCCTTCCTACCATGTATATGGGATATCCGCGCTTCGCCTACGGCGGCTATTCGTTCCTGCTCGTGGATCCGTTTCCGGGGTACTGGGCCGCTAACTGGTACGACTCCGATAACCTTTACATCACCTACGACAACGGCTACTACCTCTACGACAGCAGGTATCCGAATGTCGGACTGGCGATCACCGTCGTACTGTAAGTGGCGATGCCCCCGCCCCAGAAAGAACGGCACCGCTCGGCACAGGTCGGCTGGCTACGCGCCGCGGTCTTAGGCGCCAACGACGGGATCCTGTCGACGTCGAGCCTGGTGCTCGGCGTCGCGGCGGCCCACGCGACTCACGGCAACATAATGGTCGCGGGGGTCGCCGGCCTGGTCGCCGGGGCGATGTCGATGGCGGCAGGCGAATACGTCTCTGTCCATTCCCAGGCGGACACCGAGAAGGCCGATCTCAAACTGGAGCGCGCGGAACTAAAGAGCGATGACGCGGGAGAACACCGGGAACTGGCGGCGATCTACGTGGCTCGCGGGCTCGATGCCCAACTCGCCAAACAGGTCGCCGCGCAGCTCATGGCTCACGACGCTTTAGGCGCACATGCCCGCGACGAGCTCGGCATCTCCCCGGTTTTCACGGCGCGTCCGATTCAGGCGGCACTGGCCTCGGCCGCCAGCTTCGCCGTCGGAGCGGGCCTGCCTCTCGCGGTCACAGCCATGGCCCCGGACGCGGGTCTGATTCCCTTCGTCGCCGGAACTTCCCTGTTGTTCCTGGCAGTCTTGGGCGGGCTGGCAGCGCGCGCCGGCGGCGCCGGCGTGGCGCCGGGCGCAATTCGTGTCACGTTCTGGGGCGCTCTCGCCATGGCGCTCACCGCAGGGGTGGGGGCGCTGTTCGGAACCGCTGCCAATGCTTAAGCACACCGCGAACTTCACCGATATTTCTCCACCACCACGAAGGTAATGTCGTCGGTCTGCGCCATGTCCTGAGTGAAATCCGCGATGGCCTTCAAGATCCCCTGTTGGATCGCGTCACTTCCCGAGGGCGCCTCCCGGCGGATGATTTCGAGCAGTCTTGGCTCTTCGAACATCTCTTCCCGTGGGTTTTGCGCGTCTGTAAGCCCGTCGGAAATCACGACCAGAATATCTCCCTTGTCCAGGTGGAAGGCGCGCGATTCATAAGTGGCGAAGTCGAACATCCCTATAAAGAAAGCGTCGGAGAACAGCTTTTCGATCTTCCCCGTGGCGGTGCGGAACAGATAGGTTGGATTGTGTCCCGCACCGATGAATTGCCCCTCGCCGCGCGGGTTCTGCAGAAAGAGAAAGAGCGTGACGAACTGGTCGGGCAGGGACTTCTCGCAGAGCAGCCGGTTCACGCGAGTCAATGCCTCTTGTGGTTGCGTCCCCGAGTGGAATTCCATGCTGAGAGCCCCCAGCACCATGGAACTGAGCAGGGCGGCAGGCATCCCCTTGCCGGAGACATCGGCCAGGACACCCATCCAATCTCCGGAACCGAGTTGCAGAAAATCGTAGAAATCCCCTCCCACATAGCGTGTGGGGCGGTTGAACGCACCAATCCGGAAGTTTTCGAACTGGGGGAGGCGCCGCGGCAGCAGGCTTTCCTGAGTGAGCTGCGCCAAGGCCAATTCCTGCAGGCTCTTCTTTTGCTCCTCCAGAGTCTTGAGACGAATCACCTCCCGGCTTCTCTCCAGTTCGCGAACTGTTTCCTCCAACACTTTGCTGTAGTTCCTGGTCTCCCGGTGCAACAGGCGCACCTCCAGAATGTTGTGCACGCGGGCGCGCAGCTCGGCCAGTTCGAACGGTTTGCTGACGAAATCCTTGGCGCCGGCCTCGAGAGCTCGCAATTTGTGAGCCGGCTGCGCGGTGATCACCAGGACCGGAAGGTAGCCGTCCTCTTCGACTGCCTTCAGTTCCTCCATCACCTGGAATCCGTCCATGCCCGGCATCTGGAGGTCGAGCAGAATCAGGCTGTAGCGGCGCTGGCGGTGCAATTCGCGGACCTCTTGCGGACTCGTCGTCGATTCCACGGCCGTATAGCCGGCGATGCGCAGCATGCCCTCCAGCAGACGAACGTTGGCTTCCCGATCGTCAACTATCAGGATCCGGGCGCTCAGAATGTCGGCTGGACTCACCATGAGCTAGCGTCCCAATTTATTGGACAGGACCGCCTCCTGCCGGGCGAATTCCATCACGGCGTCCAGCGTCTGCATGAACTCATTCACGCGGATTGGTTTGGTGAGATACCGGAAGAACCCGGCCTGCAGGCCCTTCTCGATGTCCCGCGGCATGGCGTTGGCGCTGAGGGCAACTACCGGGATGTGCCTGGTTTCCGGGTCTTCGCGAAGAATTCGCAAGGCTTCGATGCCGCTGATGCCAGGCAGATTGATGTCCATCAGGATCACTTCCGGCTGGTTGGCGCGCGCCAACTGGATCCCGCGGGTTCCGTCGGTCGCGCTGAGCAACCTCATATCGGGGCGCCGCGCGATGAGTTGCTCGATCAATTTCAAGTTAGCCGGGTTATCCTCCACGTACAGCAGCGTCCGCAGCAGGGCGCCGTCCTGCGCCCGGGCTTGCGGGTTCGCCGCCGGTTCGGTAACGTCCACTGCCAGTTGTGGCGCTGCAGCCGCGTTCAGTTCGAACCAGAAGACGCTGCCCTCACCCACGGCGCTCTCCACGCCGATCTCGCCGCCCATCAACTCCACCAGCCGCTTGCTCATCACCAGGCCGATTCCCGTGCCTTCCTCGGCGCTCCGTTCCTGTCCGAGACGGTTGAACGGCTGAAAAAGCTGCACCAGCATATCCGGAGGCAGCCCCGCGCCCGTATCCTTGACGCTGATGCGCACGCGCTCCGGGCTTTCCGTGGCGCAAGTAGCGTCCACCACGACCGTTCCATTGGCCTGGTTGTACTTGATCGCGTTGGAAAGAAGATTGATGAGAACCTGTTTCAGCCGGGTCCGGTCGGCATCCACGTAGCACGGGCGCTCGAATTGCGGAAAGACCATTTTGATGCCGCGCTTCTGTCCCAGCGGTTCGATCATGGCTTGGCATTCCAACATGACATCCGCCAGCGACGTGGGCTCCGGAGACAGTGCAAACTTGCCGGACTCGATTTGCGCCAGGTCCAGGATTTCGTTGATCAGTTCCAGCAAATACCATCCCGCATGCAGAATCTGGTCGATGCTGGCCGTCTGCGAGGTTGTTGGCGGCGGGGTATCGGAATTCATGAGCTGGGCGAAGCCCAGGATGGCGTTGAGCGGCGAGCGCAGCTCGTGGCTCATGCTGGAAAGGAAATCCGATTTTGCCAGGTTGGCCTTTTCCGCCGCACCCCTGGCTCTCTTCAATTCGACGTTCTGTTCCTTCAGCGCCTGGTCGAGCCGTTTGGGCTCGGTGACGTCGCGCGCGGCGGCGAACACGCCCTGCAGTTTCCTGTCGCGGTCGTAGAAAGTGGTCGCGTTGTAGGACACCACAGTCGTTTTGCCGTCGCGGGCGCGGGCGGTGAGTTCGTAGTTGGTGAGCTTTTTTTCGCGCAGCATTTGCTTGATGCCCGCCTCGGCCCGCTCCGGATCGGTGAAATAGTTCTTGAACGGCGCGCCGATGAGTTCGTCGCGCGTGCAGCCGGTGAGCGCCTCCATCTGCTTGTTGACATCGGTGATGATGCCGGCGGGGTCGGTGGCCATGAGCGCGTCGATGTTGGATTCGATCAGCGAGCGCGTGTAGAATTGCTGGTCGCGCAGCCGCTGATCGAGCTTCATCTGTTCGGCTTCCACCTGCTTGCGCGCGGAATTATCGGTGCCGATTAGCAGGTAGCCGATAATGGCGCCCTGATCGTCGCGCAATGCCGTGACCGAAACGATGGCCGGAAAGCGGCTGCCGTCCTTGCGGATATAAGTCAATTCGTAGATGTCCTCGATCCCGCGCGAGGCCTTGAAGACCAAGGCCTGGAAGCCCGGCGTGATCGGTGTTGCGAGCTCCGCGCTCAATGCCACCGCGCGGGCGATCACTTCCTGCGGATCGGAGATATCGGCCGGGGTGATCTTGTTCACCACGTCGACGGCTGCGTAGCCCAGCATGCGCTCGGCGCCCACGTTGAAGATTTGGATGACGCCCTTCTCGTCGGTGGCGATACTCGAGAAGTTGGCGCTATTGAAAATTGCGTTCTGCAAGGCTCCCGTTTTGAGCAGGGCCTCTTCGCGGCGGACCTCGGTGATAATATCCACCGTGCCGGCGGCGTCATCGGCGAAGGGCGCCGTCACCGTTCCGTTTGCCATGTGATTCTCCATGTTTACTTGACTCTGGACGAGAGGTCGTCATAGGCCTGGGCTACGGCGTCCGCTTGCCCTTTGTATGCCTGCGCGTCTCCATACGGCAGAAACTTGCCGTATCGGGAATGCGTGAAAGCCAAACGACGAGCATGTTTGATGGGACAGAAGTGTTGTTCGGTTCGCGCGGCGATTTCGGTGATCAGGGCGAGCAATCCGTTGGCATAGGAGCAATAAATGCAACCGACCTTCTCGATCGTGTTGAGATAGGCCAGCCGCCCGCGGTCGAAGACCAGGTAGTCTTTCCTGCGAACCCTGGGAATGCCATAGATGGGGAAACAGACGAACTGATAAAGGGCAACCGCGGCGTCAAGCATCAGAAAGGGAAGCACGCAGAGGTAAATAAGCGGCGAGGACAGGATCACCAGGAGCCCCGTATTCCGCAGATGCTTCCAACTGGACGTCTTGAGGCGCCGGTGCTCGTTCAGCGTTTCTAACGAAGGAGAGGGGGGCCCCTGATTGTTCATAACCGACTGCTATCCGCACGAGCAGGGCCAAACTTCGCTTGCTGACGCGCGCGGCTCGAAACAGAGCCACGACCGTGAGGGAGTGGAGTTCAATGAAATGAAACTGAATCTCACGGTCTCAGCAGCTAGTGCCGCGATTCGGTGCAGATCCTGCACTTGGACCCCCACTGGCGGCGTAGTCGCGCCTCGTTATGCTCGCCCGGTTACGGGCAGTGGATTGCACTGAATGCCAGGGTAGTAGGAATTTCCAGGAGAGTAAAGAAAATGCCTTTGATAAACATCGTCGTCGCGCTGATCATTGTCGGCGTCGCATTGTGGTTGATCAACAACTTCATCCCCATGGCCGGCAGCATCAAGACCATTCTGAATGTGGTAGTCGTGGTTGCCGTCGCTATCTGGGTCTTGCAGGCGGTTGGAATGTGGGGCCGCGTAACCAGCTACCGGATTACGAATTGAACCAGCCTGGTTTACGCTCTGGCCTAACGACAACATGCAGCGCGATCCTCCTATGGGCTCTGCCGATTGCCGGCGGGGCTCAGTCCTCCGACCCCATGGATGTGATGAGCAAATTGGACTTTCATGCCCGCAACGTCGGTAGCCCCTGGGCCTTGGCGGAAACCGCGGCGTACGCGGGAATACTCCAGGGACTCGACACCCCGCGGGAGTGGGGGCTGGGGGCCGACTCCTATGGGAAGCGTTTTGCGTCGGCCCTCGGCGGCTCCGCCATCCACGGTGCTCTGGCCTTTGGCCTGGATTCGACGCTCCACCAGGACCCGCGCTATTATCGATCGGGAAACACTGGCTTCGGGCGCAGAATGGCCCATGCGTTCCGCGGGACTATCCTGACACGCACGGATAGCGGGCGCGAAACAGTGTCCACCTGGCGCCTGGGGAGTGCCTACGGCGCAGCCTTCCTTACCAACGAGTGGTATCCTGACCGGGTGAATACGGTACGTCTCGGCGCGCTACAGGGCTCCCTCCACTTCGGGTTCGATTTCGTCAGCAACATCGGCGCCGAATTCTGGCCGGACGTCAAACAAAAGCTCTTCCACCGAAAACCGTAATTGGCCCTCATCGGCGCCGGGAAAGGCCTACCCTGAATCTGCACATCGAACAGCGGGAACGTGAAGGCATCGTCATTCTCGACTTGAAAGGCCCCCTCACCTTGGGGCAGGGAGATTTGCAACTGCGGGACAGGTTGCCGGTGTTGCGTCAATCCGGCAAGGTCAACGTCATTTTGAACCTCCAGGACGTCAATGAGATCGACAGCACCGGCCTGGGCACGCTGGTATTTGCGCTCGCCAAACTGCGCCAGGCCGGCGGGAGGCTGGCACTGCTGAACGTCGATCGGAAGCATCTGAAGTTGTTCGTATTGACCAGGCTGGCCTTAGCCTTCGAGTTCTTCGCCGATGAGCAGGATGCGGTGAACGGTTTCTTCCCGGATCGCGAGCTGAAGCCCTTCGACGTCCTCGACTTCGTCCGGCACGAACACGACCCCAAGCAGGAATCCGTCATTCCGCCGGAGGCGGCTTGCTAGAATAGAACCTAGTGTCCCGACTCCCCACAGTTTCGGGCCGGATCCTCATCGTTGACGACGACCCGCGTCAGCGTGCTGCTTTGGCCGCCATGCTGTCCGAATCCGACTTTGAGGCGCAGTTCGCCGGCGACGGTGTGGAGGCGCTGGAGAAGCTGGCTGCCTTCAATGCCGACGTCATCGTCGCCGATTTGGTCATGCCCCGCATGGATGGCTTTGAACTGCTCCGCCATCTGAAGGATCGTGGCGACCTCACTCCGGCGATCGCGATCACCGGCTTCGGCAGCATGGAAAAAGCGCTTTCCGCGATTCATGACCTCGACGCGTTCTGGTTCCTGGAAAAACCGGTGGAACCGCGCGCTTTCAGAACTCTTCTGGAACGAGCCATTGCCCACAATAGAAGCCTGCAGAAGACGGAAGAGCTAAAACGCGACCTGAGCCTTCGTGGCGTACTGGGCGACATGGTGGGCGCTTCCCCGGCGATGCAGCAGATCTTCTCGCTCATCCGCCAGGTGGCGCCTACCTCGGCGCCCGTACTGATCCGCGGGGAGAGTGGCACCGGGAAAGAGTTGGTTGCGCGCGAGATCCACAAGTGCAGCCGCCGCGGCGACGGGCCCTTCGTCGCCATCAACGCCGCCGCTTTGCCTGAAACTCTGATTGAGAGTGAGTTGTTCGGCCACGAAAGAGGCGCGTTTACGGGCGCCATGGAGCGCTTCGCCGGTTGCTTTGAGCAGGCCCATGGGGGCACGTTATTTCTCGACGAAATCGGCGAGATGCCGCAGTCCACGCAACCCAAACTGCTGCGCGTTCTCGAGGACCTGCGAGTGCGGCGGCTGGGCGGTAAACACGAAATCCCGGTAGACGCCCGGGTTTTGGCGGCAACCAGCCAGGAACTGGAAACGCATTTGCGCGAGGAACTGTACTACCGGTTGAGCGTATTTCAAATCATAGTTCCTCCGCTGCGGGAACATAAAGAAGATATCCCGCTGATTGCCGATGTCATGCTGCAGAATCTGAACAGGAAGCATGGCACACGGGTTGCCGGCGTGGATGGCGAAGTGCTGAACCTGCTTCATCGCTATGATTGGCCGGGGAATGTGCGGGAACTGCGCAATATTCTCGAGCGGGCGGCCATTATGGCGGGCGAGGGTTTGGTTCGCTTGAAGCACATGCCGTCCCCCGCTCTGGGCGTCAGCCCCGGCCCATATTCCAGGCAATCCAACGGCCCCGAGGTCCCCGCGATGCCCCCGCCCGGCCAACCACTCGCGAAACTCGAGGAAGCTTATATCAAAATGACCCTCGATCACGTGGGCGGCAATCGCAAACGGGCTGCCGAGATGCTGGGGATCAGTCTGCGAACCCTGCAGAACCGGATCGCCGGACTGCGCGCAGAGGAACAGTCGACGGGGTCCTGATCCAGGGCCGCCGCCGGCAACGACTTCGAATTACGTCCGCTCGGTAGTTTTTGCGCATGTGTGCGCGGCGCGGTTCAAGGCGGCTCCGGCAAGAAAGCCTACCGTGGCCGCGGCCACCAGAACGCCGGTCAAATGCCGGAGTCCAAACCGCCGCAAGCCGGTCAACGCGTCGCTCAGGTCGTGATCCGCGACGTAGGTTGCAGTAGCATCCAGTCTATCCGCCGTACCCGTGGCGAGGTTGTCGATTGCCGCGGATCCCTGGCGCCCGCCTCTGCGAACGGAGGCGGCAGCCGTGTGGAGTGCGTCCGCCGTCCCATCTCGCGCGCCATCCAGTCTTTTGCCGGCGGACCGGCCGAAATCGTCCAGTGACTCTCTAGCGTCTTTGCCAAGCTCCGACGCCGCTTCCGTTACCGTGTGTAAGTTAGTCAAGATGATCCTCCAAAATCTCGCATGGAATGTCCTGTGCAAGCTGCAACGGGTAAACCAGGGCACGTTTCCCTCCATTAGCCATTCCAACGGACGGCAGGGCGAACCCCGTAAATTGGTCAGCCGCGTGCTTAGTGCGTACTTGGAGCATATTAATTGTGAAGAAAATCATTGGGCTTTCGGTTCTAATTTGCATGGTTGCTTTTGCGCAGCGCGGCGGAGCGCAACGCGGCGGCGGTCATCCCGCGGTCGGTGGTGGACACATTCCGGCTCGCGGTCCCGCTCCGGCAAGAGCGTCCGCGCCTGCGCGCGCATCGGCCCCGGCGCGGGCTCAGCAGTCCGGGTCCGCGAATGAGAACCACGTAAGAGTGGACAAGCAAGGCCATCCGGACGTGCCCCACGTGGACGCCAAAAACGACCGCTGGGTGGGACACGATAGCGGCGCCAACGACGCGCATTACCACCTGGCTCAACCGTGGGCACACGGACACTTCAGCGGCGGTTTTGGACCGCAACACGTCTTCGTCCTGGGGGGAGGAAACCGCGAACGCTTCTGGTTCGGCAGTTACTACTGGGACATCGCCCCGTATGATTACAACATCGTCGCCGACTGGAACTGGACTGGCGATCAACTGGTGATCTACGAGGACCCGGATCACATCGGTTGGTATCTTGCCTACAACCCGCGCTTCGGCACTTACGCTCACGTTGAATATTTGGGGGGATAGGTTCCCGCCGACGGTGTTTATGGGAACGGCAAACACCGCACGTCCAGTGCAACTTATGCACTCCGCGGCCTGGGCCAGATTCTTATGCACGATAGCGCAAGGACCACTACGGAACAGTCTCTCGAAAATCATGCGCCGGCCGAGGCTCCAACCGTGCCGGCGCCTTCCGCCGCGGGCCCGGCGGAGAACGCTCAATCCGGGAAGCCCGAGCCTCCCCGCCGGAATCGGCGCAAGCTGTGGCTCTGGATAGGAGCGATTCTGGCGCTTGGCGTGGGGGGCTACATTCTTTGGTCGAGAATGGCCGCCGCTAACGCCGCTGCGGCGGCGGCGAAGGCTGCGGCGGCAGGCCCGCCTCCCATACCGGTGGTAGCGACAACATCTTACAAGGGCGATATCGGCGTCTACTACTCGGGGCTCGGCGCCGTGACGCCCCTGGCTACGGTTACGGTCAGAACCCGGGTCGACGGCCAATTGATGAGCGTCCGTTATCGCGAAGGCGACACCATTCACCAAGGCGATCTGTTAGCGGAAATTGACGACGCGCCCTATCAGGCGGTTTTGACGCAAGCCCAAGGGCAGCTCATCAAGGACCAGGCCTCCCTGGAAAACGCGCGTATCGATCTGGTCCGCTATCAACAGTTGGTTGCCCAGAAGGCCGGCCCGGAACAACAGCTCGCCACGCAGCAGGCAACCGTCCATCAGGACGAGGGAGTGGTGAAAGTCGACGAGGGTCAAATCCAGAGCGCCCAGGTCAATCTGGCCTACTGCAAGATTGCCGCTCCGGTTACGGGACGCATTGGGCTACGGCTGGTGGATGCCGGCAATATCGTTCAGTCCTCCGACACCACGGGTTTGGTAGTCATCACGCAGATGGACCCAATCAGCGCCATCTTCACCATTTCCGAGGATCAGCTTCAGGTGGTGCTCAAGAAAGTGGCCGCCGGACAGTCGCTGGAAGTGGATGCATATGATCGCGCGCTCACCACGAAGCTGGCGCAAGGGTCGCTGACAACCCTGGATAACCAGGTCGATCCAACCACCGGCACGCTCAAACTGAGAGCGACATTCCAGAATCCGAAAGGTACTCTATATCCCAATCAGTTCATCAACGCAAGGCTGCTGGTCGAGGAGAAGCGCGGAGTAACCCTGGTGCCGACCGCCGCGATACAACGCAACTCACAAGCCACTTACGTATATGTGGTGACTGCCGATTCCAAAGTGGAGGTCCGCCCCATCGTCATCGGCACTACGGAAGGCAGTAATTCCGAGGTCAGTTCGGGCCTGGCGCCGGGAGAGGTGGTCGTCATGACCGGCGTCGATAAACTGCAGGCGGGGAGCAAGGTCAAGGCCCAGATCGCCCCCGCCAAGCCGGCGGCCAGCCCGGCCGCTCCCACGGCGAGCCCCGCGGCCAAGAAGGGCTCAAAGGCCAAATGAACTGGTCGTGGAACTTCCGGAGCATGGCGCCGCTTGCCCTGCTGTTGTTTGCGGCCGGATGTGCGGTAGGGCCCAACTACAAGCGGCCTTCGGCTCCCGCGCCACCGGCGTTCAAAGAGCAGCCGCCCGTGAACTTCAAGGAAGCGGAAGCGGCCGGGTGGAAACAATCGCAGCCAGGCGACGCGTACTCCAAAGGCCGTTGGTGGGAACTGTACAACGATGCCGCCTTGAATGCGTTGGAAGAGCAGGTGAACGTTTCCAACCAGAACGTGCTGCAAGCCGAAGCGCAGTACCGCGAAGCCAAGGCCGCCGTAAGCGTGGCCCGCGCCGCGCTTTCGCCCACTGTGACCACAGCTCCGGCAGCCACCTTCGCGGGTGGCGCGACCTCCACCGGCGGCAGTTCAGGAGCTTCGGGCAGCCGAAAGAGTTTCTCTCTGCCGATCAACGTTTCCTGGGAGCCGGACTTATGGGGAAATATTCGCCGCGGCGTGACCGCGAGCGCCGCCGATGCCGTATCGCTGGCGGCGAACGTGGGCAATGCCCGCCTGCTCTACCAGGCCGAACTGGCGCAAGATTACTTCGGCCTTCACGGGAACGACGCAGAAGCGGAGTTACTCAGCCGCACCGAGGCGTCCTATAAGGAGTACGTGACGCTGACAAGGAACCGCGTTACTGCCGGAGTCGCCTCGGACCTCGACGTTGCCCAGGCAGAGACGCAACTGTACGCCGTCCAGTCGCAATTGATGGATCTCGGCGTGGAGCGCGCGGCGCTGGAACACGCCATTGCCATCCTGATCGGCAAAGCCCCCGCCGATCTCGCCATTCCATCCGTCACGTTGAACGCCTCGCCGCCCCCGGTGCCGTTAGGGGTTCCCTCGGAACTGCTGGAACGTAGGCCGGACATCGCCAGCGCGGAGCGGCAGGTGGCCGCGGCCAATGAACAGATTGGGATCGCCATGGCTGCGTTCTATCCCAACCTGAGTTTGACCGGAAGCGGCGGGCTGGAGAGTTCCAGCCTGGCCAAATGGTTCACCTGGCCCAGCCGCTTTTGGTCGGTGGGGGCGCAACTGGCGGAAACGCTCTTCGATGCCGGCCGCCGCCGCGGCGTGGTGGCCGAGCAGCAGGCCGCTTATGACGCCACCGTGGCCGCCTATCGGGAAACCGTGCTGACGGCGATGCAACAGGTGGAAGACAACCTGGCCGCCTTGCGCATTCTCGCCGGGGAGGCGGACAAGGTCCTCCAAACCATCCAGGCGGCCCAGCGCGCTCTCGACATATCCTCGGCACAGTACAGGTCCGGAACGGTAGACTACCTGACGGTCATCACCTCCCAGGCGACGCTTCTCACCGCCGACGTCACAGCGACAACTCTATTAACCCGCCGCCTGTCGGCCAGCGTGCTGCTGATCGAAGCGTTGGGCGGAGGCTGGAATGCGTCGCAGTTCCCCAAGTAAGATGCTATGAATCCGTCCCGCATTTTCATCGAACGTCCGGTGGCCACTACCATGCTGATGGTCGGCATCCTGCTGGCAGGCGCCGTGGGCTATACGCAGCTACCCGTCTCGGCCTTGCCGGAGGTGGATTATCCCATCATTCAGGTGACCACGTTCTATCCCGGCGCCAGCCCCGACGTGATGGCGTCGTCAGTGACGGCGCCGCTCGAGCGTCAGTTCGGGCAGGTGCCCGGACTTCAGCAGATGACTTCCACCAGTTCGGATGGCAGCTCGGTCATCACCCTGCAATTCAATCTCAGTCTGAGCATCGACGTGGCCGAACAGGAAGTGCAGCAATCCATCAATGCCTCGGGCACATACCTTCCGGCAGACCTGCCGGCTCCTCCGATCTACAGCAAGACCAACCCGGCCGACACGCCGATCCTCACGCTCGCGCTGACATCCACCGAGCTTCCGCTCTCGAAAGTGGAGGATCTGGCGGACACCCGCCTGGCGCCGAAGATGTCGCAGTTGCCGGGTGTCGGTCTGGTCAGCATCAGCGGCGGCCAGAAACCGGCTGTCCGGATTCAGGCGAATCCCACGGCGATGGCCTCTTACGGCCTCAATCTGGAGGATCTGCGCACGGCGATCATTGCCGCCAATGTCAACCAGGCCAAAGGGAACTTCGATGGAGCGAATCAGTCATACCAGATTGGGGCCAACGATCAACTGCTCTCCAGCAGCGATTACGCGCCGCTCATCATCGCGTACAAGAATGGCGCGCCCATCCAATTGACGGACGTCGCCTCGATCCTCGACGACACCGAAAACGTCCGGCAGGCCGCGTGGATGAACCAGACTCCTTCGGTCATCCTCAACATTCAGCGGCAGCCCGGCGCGAATATCATCTCCGTGGTGGACCGCATCAAGCAACTGCTTCCTCAACTGACGCTATCGCTGCCCGCATCGATTCACGTCAGTATCCTGACCGACAGGACCACCACCATTCGGGCCTCCGTCAGCGACGTGCAGTTCGAGTTGGGGCTGACGGTGGCCTTGGTGGTAATGGTGATGTTCCTCTTCCTGCGCAATATCGCCGCCACCATCATTCCCGGCATCGCCGTTCCGCTGTCGCTGGTCGCCACCTTCGGAGTGATGTATCTGCTGGGGTATAGCTTGAACAACCTGACTTTGATGGCCTTGACCATTTCCACAGGTTTCGTGGTGGATGACGCCATCGTCATGATCGAAAACATTACCCGCTACATCGAAGCCGGCGATAAGCCCCTGGAGGCCGCGCTCAAAGGCTCCGCGCAGATTGGCTTTACGATTGTCTCCTTGACGGTCTCCCTGATTGCCGTTCTGATCCCCCTGTTATTCATGAGCGACATCGTGGGGCGTCTGTTCCGGGAATTTGCCGTTACCCTCAGCGTGACCATTCTGGCGTCGGCGGTAGTTTCCCTCACCCTGACTCCGATGATGTGCTCCAAGCTGCTGAAGCACCGGGACGAGGCGAACCAGGGGCGCTTCTACCGGGTTTCCGAAAACGCGTTCAATTCCATCATCGACTTCTACGGCAGGACGTTGAAGTGGGTGCTTGGCTGGCAAGTCGCAACGCTGATAGTGGCCGCCGCGACGCTCGGCCTTACCATCTTCCTGTTCTTCGTGATTCCCAAAGGATTCTTCCCCATTCAGGATACGGGCGTTATCCAGGGCGTCTCCGAAGCGGCCCAGTCGGTCTCATTTCCGGAAATGTCGCGAGAGCAACAGCAGTTGACCAAGGTCATTCTGCAAGACGCGGCAGTCGACAATCTGTCTTCGTTCATCGGAGTCGACGGAACCAATACAACTCTGAACAGCGGACGGATTCTCATCAACTTGAAACCCGTCGCCACGCGAAAGATCAGCGCCAGCGACGTGATTCGCCGTTTGCAGCCGGAACTGGCCAAGGTGCCTGGCATCACGCTGTACATGCAGCCGGTGCAGGATCTCTCGGTGGAAGACGTGGTGAGCCGCACGCAATTCCAGTACACGCTGGAAGATCCCAATGTGGACGAGTTAAATACTTATGCGCCGCAGATGCTCGCCAAGCTGCAAAAGCTGCCGCAATTGAGCGACGTGGCCAGCGATCAACAGACTCTCGGTTTGGGCGCGAAACTGGTGTTCGATCGCAAAACGGCGTCGCGTCTGGGAATCACCACATCGGCGATCGACCAAACGTTATACGACGCCTACGGTCAGCGGGAAGTGTCGACCATGTTCACGCAGTTGAACCAATATCACGTGGTCCTGGAAGTGAAGCCCGGGTTCGGCAAGAGTCCTGCCGGCCTCGATAGCTTGTTCATCAACGCTGGCGCAGTTGTCCCCAACGCCCCCTCGATTCAATCCACCTCGGCGTTTCCAAATACCGGCCAGATCCCGTTCAGTGCCTTCTCCCACGTGGAGACGACCACGGTTCCCATCACCGTGAACCACCAGGGTCAGTTTCCGGTGGTTACGCTCTCTTTCAATCTGGCGCCGAATGCATCCCTGGGCGATGCCGTCAAAGCCGTGAACCAGGTGAAAACGGAAATGGGCATGCCGCCGAGCGTTCAGGCGGCCTATCAGGGTACGGCCGAGGCCTTCCAGACGTCGCTGGCCAACGAGCCGGTCTTGATTTCCGCGGCGCTGATCACGGTCTATCTCGTGTTGGGCATCCTCTATGAAAGCTATATTCACCCGTTGACCATTCTGTCCGCGCTGCCATCGGCGGGCGTCGGCGCGTTGCTCGCCCTGATCCTGTTCCACAACGATTTCAGCGTGATTGCCTTGATCGGCATCGTTCTACTGATCGGAATCGTGAAAAAGAACGCCATTATGATGATCGATTTCGCCCTGCAGGCGGAGCGCAAAGAGGGCATGAAACCGGAAGATGCCATCTATCAGGCATGCCTGCTGCGCTTCCGCCCGATCATGATGACCACCATGGCGGCGCTGTTGGGCGCGGTGCCTCTAGCCCTCGGTTCGGGCAGCGGGTCGGAGTTGCGCCGGCCCTTGGGTATCACAATTATCGGCGGCCTGCTCATCAGCCAACTGTTGACGCTGTACACTACGCCCGTAATCTACATCTGGTTCGATCGGTTAGCACAGCGAATCTCGCCGCGGACTGAGGCCGCCAAGGTTCCTACCGGCGTCGAGCCGGTTCCGGCCGGTTAAGCCCATGAATATTTCGGAACCCTTCATCCGCAAGCCCGTCGCCACCACACTTCTCTTGGTGGCGATTACCTTGGCTGGCGGAGCGGCATACCGGCTGCTTCCCGTGTCGCCGCTGCCGGAAGTAGAGTTCCCCACCATCTCCGTGAGCGCGGGTCTGCCTGGGGCCAGCCCCGCGACCATGGCCTCCTCCGTGGCAACGCCGCTGGAGCGGCAATTCGGACGGATCGCGTCAGTCACCGAGATGACTTCGTCGAGCGCGCTCGGATCTACCGGCATCACGCTGCAATTCTCGCTCGACCGGGACATCGATGCGGCCGCGCGCGACGTGCAAGCCGCCATCAACGCCGCCCGCGGCAACCTGCCATCGAACCTTCCCAACAACCCGTCGTACCGCAAAGTGAATCCGGCCGACTCCCCCATTTTCATGCTGGCCCTCACTTCGGCCGTTCTGACCAGGGGCCAGATGTACGACGCCGCTTCCACCATCATGGCGCAGAAATTGGCCCAGGTGGCCGGTGTGGGGCAAGTGACCGTGGGAGGCAGTTCGCTGCCGGGCGTGCGGGTCGAGCTGAATCCGACGGCGCTGAATAAGTACGGCATCGGCCTGGAACAGGTTCGAACCGCGTTAAGCGGCGCCAATGCCAACACGCCTAAGGGACACTTTTCGGACGACCTTCGTATGTGGGAAGTGGACGCCAACGATCAAATCTTCCAGGCGAGCGACTATGAGCCATTAGTGGTCGCTTACCGCAACGGATCGGCGGTGCGAATCTCCGATATCGGCCAGGCGCAGGATTCCGTAGAGGATCTGCGCAATTCGGGCTACGCCAACGGCAAGCCCTCCGTTCTGGTCATCATCTATCGCCAACCGGGCGCGAACATCATCGACACGGTGGACAATATCCGCGCGGTCCTGCCGCTAATTCAGTCTTCCATTCCCCATTCCATCGATGTCAAGGTGGCCATGGACCAGACCGTCACCATCCGCGCCTCCGTGGGCGACACCGAGAGAACCCTGGTCATCTCGGTGATGCTGGTGATCCTGGTGGTTTTCGTTTTTCTGAGAAGCGGGCGGACGACCTTCATCCCCAGCGTGGCCGTCCCCGTGTCGCTGGTGGGAACCTTCGGCGTGATGTATCTGTTGGGCTATAGCCTCGACAATCTTTCTCTGATGGCGCTGACCATCTCGACCGGATTCGTGGTCGACGATGCCATCGTGGTGATCGAGAACATCACGCGTTATCTGGAACAGGGGATGCCCCCTATCGAAGCCGCGCTGAAAGGGGCGCAGGAAGTCGGGTCCACCGTATTTACCATCAGTGTTTCGCTGATTGCCGTGTTCATCCCCCTGCTGCTGATGGGCGGCATCGTAGGGCGCCTCTTTAGGGAATTCGCGGTGACGCTCTCCGTGGCAATCGCGGTTTCCATGGTGGTTTCGCTCACCGCAACTCCCATGATGTGCGCGTATCTCTTGAAGCAAGAGAAATCCCACGGCTGGATGTACCGGACCAGCGAACGGGCTTTCGATTGGGTGGTGAATCTGTACGGGAGGACGCTCGCCACGGCGATTCGTTTTCGCGCGATTACACTGGTCATCTTGCTGGCCACCATCGGCTTGAACGTCTACCTGTTCCTGCGTATCCCCAAGGGATTTTTCCCGCAGCAGGATACCGGACGGATTCAGGGGTCGATCACGGCCGACCAGGATACTTCGTTTCAAGCCATGGACAAGATCATGCTGCCGATGATCAACATCGTCGCGGCGGATCCGGCGGTCGACACCGTGATTGGATTCACCGGCGGCAGCACCTACAACACGGCACGCCTATTTATTTCCTTGAAACCACTGGCGGCGCGCAAAATCACCGCCGACCTCATCATCTCCCGGCTGCGGCCTCAGTTGGCCAAGCTGCCCGGCGCCACCCTGTATTTACAGTCCTCGCAGGATCTGCGCATCGGCGGCCGGCAGAGCAACGCCCAATACCAATTCACCATGCAGGGCGACAATCTGGACGATCTTACCCAGTTTGCTCCCAAGATGCTGGCGGAGTTTAAAACGATACCGATCATTTCCGATGTGAGCAGCGATCAACAAAACCTTGGCTTGCAAGCCATGATTCAATACGATCGCCGGACTTCCGCCCGTTTGGGCATCACCACGCAGCTCATCGACGATACGCTCTACGACGCATTCGGACAGCGCCAAGTATCCACCATGTATACCGCACTGAATCAGTACCACGTGGTGATGGAGGTTTCGCCGGAGTTCTGGCAGAATCCCCTGTTTCTGCGGCAAACCTATGTGGATTCGCCAGGCGGAGAACAGGCGCCGTTGAGCGCCTTCGCCAAATTCACATCCTCCACGGCTCCGCTGACGGTGAATCACCAGGGTCTCTTTCCAGCGGTGACGATTTCCTTCAACCTGAAGCCCGGCGTCGCGCTGGGCGATGCCGTGAACGCCTCCACGAAGGCGGCGGCGCAAGTCGGGCTTCCGCCGACGATTCAGACGGAATTCGCCGGCACCGCCCAAGCCTATCAGGCCTCGCTGGCCACCGAGCCGGTCCTGATTGCGGCAGCCCTGGTCGCCGTCTACCTCATCCTGGCAATGCTGTATGAGAGCTACATCCATCCCATCACCATCATTTCCAGCCTGCCGGCGGCCAGCGTCGGCGCGCTGCTGGCGCTTTTTCTCACGCACACCGACCTGAGTATTATCGCTATTATCGGCATTATCCTGCTGATCGGTATCGTGAAAAAGAACGCCATCATGATGATCGATTTCGCCCTGGCCGCGGAGCGGAACGAAGGCAAGAACTCCCACGATTCCATCGTCGAAGCCTGCATGTTGCGCTTTCGCCCGATCCTCATGACCACCATGGCCGCGCTTCTGGGGGCCGTGCCGCTCGCGCTGGGAACCGGCACCGGGTCCGAATTGCGCCGGCCGCTGGGCATCACCATCATCGGAGGGCTGATTATGAGCCAGTTGTTGACGCTATACACGACGCCGGTAGTCTATTTGTACTTCGACAGCCTGCAACATTGGTGGGATGGCGTCCGCACCGGAAAGCCCGAACTGCAAGCGGATCGAATCAAGGTTGCGGCCTGATCACAAATGAAAACCATCCTGCTCGATGAAGTAAGTTCAGACCCACGGCCCCGGGCGGCGGTTGTCGTCGCCCATCCGGACGATGAGACGCTCTGGTGCGGAGGCTACATACTGGCCCATCCGGAGTTTCGCTGGCGCATCGTGACCTTATGCAGAGCCACGGATGCGGACCGCGCCCCGAAGTTCCTCCGGGTTTTGCACCGCTTCGCCGCGGAGGGAGCTATGGCGGATCTTGACGACGGACCGGAGCAGACGCCGCTGCCTATGGAGCAGATTGAGGCGACCACCGTCCGCCTATTGGCAGGAAACAGCTATGACCTGATTTTGACCCATGGACCGCAGGGCGAGTATACCCAGAACCGCCGGCATGCGGAGTGCTGCCTGGCCGTGGTGGAGCTTTGGCGATCGGGCGGTTTGGACACCAGGCGGTTGTGGATGTTCGCTTACCAGGATGGAGGCCGGGCGTACTTGCCACGGGTTCGTGAGGATGCCGACCGGCGTTACTTGCTGCCGGAAGACATCTGGGGCGAGAAGCGGCGAGTGATTACGGACCTTTACGGGTTTGGTCCCGACAGTTGGGAAACACAGATCACCCCGCGTGAGGAAGGGTTCTGGTGCTTCGACTCGCCGCAGGCAGCGGTCCAACGCGCGGCCACCGGGGACCGACAACTATGAAAGTGCTAGTGCTGACTGAATACCCGCCATCGGCCGCCGGCCTGGCGACGCAGGGCCAGCTATTGTGCAGGGGCCTTAGTGAGATCGGCGTGGACGTTCACCCCGTCCATTTCGAATCGCCCCAGGAAAAGGAATGGTACTATCGCTGGTTTCAGCCGGACGTGGTGGTGGGCATTGGCTTCTGGGGCCACGTTCCTCACCTGGTCCTGCACCCCCAGCAGTTTGGGATGAAGTGCGTTCCCTGGCTCCTGGCCGATGGTTATGTCGCAGCCCATCGGGAACTGTTGAACGCTCTCCCGTTGATTCTGGTCACCTCCAACTGGGTGAAGGAGGTATATATCAGGGATGGCATACGCGGAGACAATATCGAAGTACTCCCGGTAGGGTGCGACACCGGCACTTTTGTCCCGCGCGGCCGCGACGATTTGAAAGTCCAGTCGATCCGCGAAGCCTTGGGCGTAACGAACGGCCAGATCATGATCCTGACCGTCGGCGGCGACGCGGCGTCCAAGGGCGCCCAGGAGGTCATGCAGGCGCTGGCGCTGATCGATGCCGAAGCACCGGCCTGGAAATACGTCTGTAAGGTCTGGCCGCAGCCGCGCACAGTGCAACAGAACGTGATCGACCTCCAGTTGGCGGCGGATCTGGGCATCGATAAGAAGGTTATATACTCCACGAATGTGGTCTCCCACAATTTCATGCCCTACTTATTGGCCGCCTGCGATATCTATGCCGCGCCGTCGCGCCTGGAGGGCTTCGGAATGATTCAGGTGGAAGCCAACGCTTGCTCCAAGCCTGTAATCGCCATCGAAGCGATGGCATTTCTGGATACCATGGTCCACGGCGTAACCGCCTTGCTGGCGAAAGTAGCTGAAGAGAGGAAGATCACCGAGGCGGTATTCGGCGAAGGCCACGGCATCGACGACAGCCATCGCATCGTGTTTCCCACTCCACGAACGGCGGAGTTCCGGGCCAGCGTGCCCGACATCGCCAAACATCTCCTGGCACTCATGCGGTCGAGCGATCTGCGGCAGCGCATGGGCGAAGCCGGCCGAAAACGCGTGGTCGAATCCTTTGACTATCGCCAGGTGGCTCGGCGTTTCGTGAAGATCGTGTCCGAGCGATTGGGAATTCAGTAAGGGGCCATTTTTATGGACGAAAGACCACTTGTCTCCATCGATCAGGCCAAGAAGGCGGCCCTCCAAATCCTGCTCCACAACGCGCAGGGGCCGTTTCAAGGACTGCCGCGGACTGCCGGGTGGGGATACCCGGAGCCTTACACGCGGGACCTCATGATTTCCGCTCTGGGGTTCCTGGCTACCGGGAACGAAGAACTTGCCGACGCTCTGCGGCGCACGTTGCTGGCGCTGGCGACGAATCAGACGCCGCTAGGCCACATCCCCTCCCTGGCGCACGATTCCGCCGACCGTGGCTCCAGCGATACGACCCCGCTCTTCCTCTTCGGCCTGGCCTTATACCGGAAGTCGGCCGGTCAGCCGGCGTTCCTGGAGGAAGCCGCGCGGAAGGCACTGCAATGGATGCAGTACCAGAGCCCCGACGATATGGTCATGGTCTCCCAGTTGCCCACCAGCGACTGGCGTGACGAGCAGTGGGTGTTGGGCTACGGGCTCTACGTAAACACTCTGGTTTACGCGTATCTTATGCTGTTCGGCGAGCACCAGTCGGCCGGCCGACTCCGCTCGCTGATGAACCGTCTGGAGATCCGTGGCGAAGCCAAGAATCCCCATGAACACGAGGGTCTTGTAGTGCCTGCCAAGCCCTATTACGCACTCTATTCCTACAAACTCTTTCACAGCGACCGTTTCGACCTGCTGGGCAACAGCCTGGCGATCCTGACTGGAATTGCCTCGCCGGATCGGGCCCGCGACCTGGTCGCATGGGTTGAGGCGGAGTGCCAGGCCATGCGCGACCGGAAGGAGCTGGCTGTGGATTTGCCGCCTTGTCTGTTCCCGTACATCCTGCGCCAAGACCCCGACTGGCGGCCGCGATACGAACATTACAACCGCCCCGGCGAGTATCACAATGGGGGTGTTTGGCCATTTGTTTGCGGGTTCTACGTGGCGGCATGCGTGGCGGCGGGGCGGATGGACCTGGCAAAGCGGAATCTGTTGGCGCTGACCGAACTGGTGAAACCTTGGCATGAGAACGAGGCGGAGTGGGGCTTTAACGAGTGGATCAAGGCGCAGACCGGTCAACCCAGCGGGCGCGACTGGCAGACGTGGTCGGCAGCGATGTACCTCTACGCCGCCGAATGCGTGGAGAGTCGCGGCACACCGTTCTTTGCAGAAGTGCGCGGCGCCCCAAGCCTTAATCCACCAGGCGCCGCGATGGAGCCGGGGGGCCGTTGAGTCGGAACCATCCACAAACTAAGGCCGCCAGACGAGCGTTTGCCCTGCAAGGCCGCTTTCGCAGGTTTTTCTCCGATCTCGGCCCTGGATTGGTTACCGGCGCCGCGGACGACGACCCATCCGGCATCGCCACTTATTCGGTCACCGGCGCTTCGTTCGGCTACTCGCTCCTGTGGACCGCCGTCCTCTCTTTCCCCTTAATGGCGGCCGTGCAAATCATGTGTGCCCGGCTCGGCATGGTGACTGGGCTCGGGTTGGCGGGCGTGATTCGCGTCCGCTATCCCCGGTGGATCTTGTGGAGCGCCTGCGCCCTGCTCCTGGTCGCCAATATCGTCAACATCGCCGCGGATCTCGGCGGCATGGCCGACGTCATGCAGTTGCTCACCGGTGTCCGGTCGTTCTATTGGAAACCCGCCTTCGCGATCCTGCTGGTATGCCTGCTGTTCTGGACCAGCTATCGCCTCATCGCCCGGATTTTCAAATGGCTTACGCTCGCTTTGTTCGCTTACATCGCCGCTGCATTTTTCGCCCACCCGCACTGGCCCGACGTGCTTCGGGCCACGCTGATGCCCCAAGTGCAGTGGACCGGCGCGTATTGGGCGACGCTGGTCGGCATTCTGGGAACCACCATTTCGCCATACCTTTTCTTTTGGCAGGCCGCGCAGGAAGTGGAGGAGGATATAGCTGCCGGAAAGTCGACCGTCGCTCAACGCGAAGGGGCCTCCAACAGGGAGCTTCGGCGCATGCGGAACGATGTCCTCACCGGCATGTTTTTTTCCAATCTGGTGATGTACTTCATCATTCTCACGGCAGCCGCCACGCTGCATGTCCACGGCAAGACCACCATCTCCAGCGCGCGCGAGGCCGCCGAGGCGCTGCGTCCATTGGCCGGCGCCGGCGCATACTGGCTCTTCAGCCTGGGTTTGCTCGGCGCCGGCATGCTTGGCGTCCCCGTGTTGGCCGGATCTTGCGCATACGCCATCGCCGAAGCGGCCGACTGGGTCGGCTCGCTGGAAGTTCACCCTCCTCTCGCCCACGGCTTCTATGGTGTGATTGCCGTTGCCATGGCGCTCGGCCTGGGCCTGGATTATGCGGGGCTGAACGGCGTGAAGATGCTCTTCTGGTCCGCGGTGCTCAATGGGGCACTCGCGCCACCCCTGCTCGTCCTGGTTGTGCTGCTCACCAGCAGGGCCGACGTTATGGGTGAGCACCGCAACGGGGCCCTGCTTCGTTGGCTTGGATGGACGTGCGCCGCGGTGATGCTGCTTGCCACAGTCATCATGCTGGTGACGGCATCCGCTGCTTGAGGCAGTGGGGCGGACCCCCTGGCCGGCCTGACGCCTGATTATTCGAGAGAAGAGCGGGTCCGGGGGGGCCCGCGCGGGCCAGGGGGTCCGCCCCACCAATTGTGCAGCAACCCCAAAACTGGGAAAACTAAGCGTGGGCCTCGATCACCGCACGCGCAGGCTCCGCGTCTTTATCGGCGATACCCACACCCGCGAGCTGCTCGGACACAAACCACACCTGGAGCTCGTTGCGGCGCAGGACGTCGCTGACGAGCAGATCGTTGGTCCCATCGTCGCCGCTCGCTGCCGCGGCATGGGCCGCCTCGCGGGCTTCGTCGATGATGAGTTCGTGCGCCTGCAATAAGCGGAACAACTGAATGGTGGCGTCTTCGCGTCCCCGGGGCACGCGAGCCACGCGTGTCGTCTCGGCAACGTCGTGGGCCATCGCGATGGCGACGCCACCGAGAGTTTGGATGCGTTCGGCCAGTACGTCCACAAGCTCCGCTTGCTCGCCGAAGTGCTTATCGAAGAGAAGGTGGAGTTGGTAAAACGTCGGCCCGGAGACCTGCCAATGGTGCTTCTTGTACATATCGCGCAAGGTCATGGTGTCGGCAAGGATCTGGTTCAAGCTGTCGGCGCCCGTCAGTCGGGTCTTGTGATCGAGCGATAAGGGCCGGTTGACGACTGTTCCATAAGGCTGGATCTCAGTCTCCTTGCCCGTGAGGAGCGTCTTTGAGGAAGTATGTTGTTTCATGATTTTCTGCCCCTTCACTTGCAGTCCAGTGGCCGTTGGGAAACCCGTCCAGGTCGACAATTGGCGTGTGGCGTGCACATGAAAAACCTATGAAACAGCAATCCAATGAAGAATTCCGAACGTACGCTGTCTCGGTGACGGGAGAGCAGGAGAGGCGGGCGGATTCAGCCGGCCAGTCCGGGGACACGCAAGGATTGTCCCAGGTCGCCGAGGCAGGGTCGGAGAGCGTGGCGGAGTTGCTGGAAGAAGGGCAGTCGTTTGAAGCGGAAGCCATTGGTGGCGTGGAAAATGCGCCCGACGCCGACGTGGCTGAAGTGCACACCAAACAAGTCCCCGAGGACGATGTGCCGGCGGAATACCTGGGGGCGGATTAGTTTAGGCGGAGCTGGTTTCAAGCCAGCTCGACCACCATCTTGCCGATATTTCGGCCGTGGAAGAGACCGATGAAAGCTTCCGCCGCCTGGTCGATTCCCTTCACCACGGTTTCCTTGTTCTTCAACTGGCCCGCCCGGATATACGCGCCCACCTCCGCCTCGAACTCGCTTTGGCGGCCTAGCCAATCCGAAACAATCAGCCCCTTCATGGTGAGCCGCTTGGTAATAATGTTAGACAAATTCGAGGGGCCGGGGCGCGGTGTTTCCGCATTGTAGCCGGAGATGCCGCCGCAGGCGATGATGCGGCCGTGCAGGCGTAAAGCCGAGAGCGCCGCTTCCAGTGTTTCACCCCCGACATTGTCGAAATAGACGTCGATCCCCTCCGGCGCCTCCCGATTCAACTGTTCCAGCAGAGGACCAGCGTTGTAGTCGAAGGCGCCGTCAAAGCCGCATTCTTCCCGGAGGAACCGCACCTTTTCCGCCGAACCCGCCGACCCGATCACACGGCACCCGCGCAATTTCGCCAGTTGCCCGGCCACGTTTCCCACGGCCCCGGCTGCTCCGGAAATGAAGATAACGTCGCCGGCTTTGACTTCCACCAGGTTGAGCCCGGCCCACGCAGTCATGCCAGTCATGCCGAGGGCGCCCAGGTAAATCGACAGCGGCTGAATTTCCCGGCTGACCGGATGCAAGTCCTTCGGCGAGGCCACGAAGTATTCCCGCCAACCGAAGTTGGAAGTGACGACATCCCCCGGCTTAAATTCCCGGGCCCGCGACTCGATGACGTCGCCGACTGCGCCGCCGCTGAGCGGTTTACCCAGTTCGAAAGGAGGCACATATGACTTCCCTTCCTTCATGCGGCCTCGCATATACGGGTCCACCGACATAAAGAGGTTGCGAACCAGTACTTCCTGGTCTTTCAACGGCTCGGAATCGCTCCACGCCAACGTGAAGTTCGCCACAGTTGGCATCCCGGTGGGACGCGAGGCCAAGCGGATTTCGCGGCTCTTAAGTCCTGACATAGATCCCATCTTCTTAAGTTGCGCTTGCGGCGATTACATTCGCCACCCTTCACTTCGGGGAGTTTTCCGCCCGGGCCCGCAACTCGCGCGCCGCATGATACCAGTCCTCGTCCGGCGATCCCTGGGGGCAGCCTCGCGCCTGCCATAGCTCATGAGCCAGGCGTGCAATGTCGTTGTGCCCAAAGTTCGCCACGCCATGTCCGTTCACAGCGCCCTGGCGCATCTGTTCGCTGTGCTGGTAAGCCTGTTGAGAGTGCTCCAGAGCTACCCGGGAGTGTTCCTGCCCTGTTTGGTGATCTTGCTTCTCGTGGGCTTCCGCGGCGCTACGGTGCGCGTGGGCGGCGCCATCGTGCAACTCGGCAGCCCGTTGATGATTCTCGTAATGCGATCCGTCGTTATAACGAGTAGACATTTATAGCCTCACTATCTCGCCCGACTTGCTATGGGCTTCCTGCGCCAGCTTGTAGGCGCGATCCGAGTATTCCAGCGCTCGTTCCGCATGCCAGTCTGCCTCCGTGCGATCGCCTTTTTCGTTGTGTTCGGCAGCGGTCCGGTGGAACCGGGCGGCAAGCTCGTGCTGCTCGGCCGCTCTTCTGTGTGTTTCGTGCATAATGTTTGGTCCTCAGAAATCCTTCCGACCCATCGCATGTGCACGATGCGGACCAATCTCCTGCCCGGCAGCCCGGAGCCGCCGTGAGGCCCTCAATACACCGGTCCCGCCTGCTGGTTACGCGTGCGAACTCTGCACCCGGATGGGCAGATCCTGCACCTCACCAGCCAAGTCAGGGCTCGCGCCAAGCCTCTCCGTGAACGGTCCTGTACGTGCAGTCACGTGCGTTAAGGCAAACAATGTTAACGAATAAGCACATGAAAGATTTTGCGATCCGGGCCGTGGACGGCGAGCTCGGAACCGTGGTCGATGTTTATTTCGACGATGAGACGTGGGCCATCCGCTACCTGGTGGTGGATACCGGTGGCTGGCTGACCGGTCGACATGTGCTGATTTCGCCGATATCCGTGAGCAATACCGACTGGGCGGCCCGGCAATTCGACGTGTCGCTGACGAAACGCCAGGTCGAAAATAGTCCGGATATCGACACTCACCGGCCCGTCTCCCGGCAGCACGAAGCCGCCTTCCTGGGGTATTACGGGTATCCCGTTTATTGGGGTGGCCCCTATCTGTGGGGTCCGGCGTTCAACCCGGCAGGGCTGGGTGGTCCAATGAATGCCGCGGTGGGCGCAATAGCCGCCCCGGTGGGGAGCGAGTCGCCGGATTCGCATCTACGCAGCACGGAAGCCGTGACAGGCTACGACATCGACGCATCGGACGGTGAAATCGGCCACGTAGACGGCTTTGTCGTGGACGATGAGGCCTGGGCCATCCGCTACATGGAAGTGGCCACGCGCAACTGGTTGCCGGGCAAGAAAGTCCTGGTTTCGCCCGCCTGGATCGAAAGGGTGAGCTGGACCCAGTCCAAAGTCTACGTCGGCCTCTCCCGGGAAGCGATCAAGGAGGGCCCGGAATACATCGAGTCCACACCGATCACCCGAGAGTATGAAAACCGCCTTTACTTCCATTACGGCCGCCCTCCCTATTGGTTACACGAAAGCGAACGCAAGACGCTCTCCTCGACCGGGGTCTAAATCGAATCAATTTATGATGAGGCCAAATTCAACCACCCGGATCATCGCAGCGCTCCTGCTCGTCGCGCTCTCCTGCTTGGCGCGCGGCCACAGCGCGCTGAATGGCATCTGGACATTGGTGCCCACGAAGAGCGATTTCGCCGGCCAGTCGGTGCTGCAAACCGGAACCGTGACCATCAACGACCGGCAGGGCATTATCATTGTCTCTCGCAGCTTTGTTTATCAAGGCGACACCGAGACTTTCTTCTATAAGGACCTTACGGACGCCGAACAGAATGCCACGATTCACAGCGGCAAAGACGTCAAGAGCAAGACCAAATGGGACCACGACGTTTTGAAAGTGACGACCACGCAGTCCGGCGCGGTTACTGTCGAAAGTTATAGCCTGGCCGGGGATGGCGCCATGCTCGTCAACGTCGTAAGACCGGACCACAGCCCCATTACCCTCACCTTTCAGCGCAAATAGACGCCTCATCGCAACCGGGCTGCGCGCCGGGGCGAAACGGCAAACAACGGAACCTATGAGTCAAATACCTCTGTATCCCCTGCGATTCGAACCGATCTATCAGTATCGACTATGGGGCGGACGGCGTCTGGCAGGCTGGCTCGCTGCGCCGCTGCCGGGCGACGGGCCCATCGGGGAGGCTTGGGTACTGAGCGATCGCGGGGACCATCCCAGCCGCGTCGCGGATGGACCGCTCAAAGGATGGACCATCGGTGAGTTGTTGGCGCAGTCCCCGGAGCAAATGCTTGGAACGTCTGCCCAACGTCTCCGCCGCTTTCCACTGCTGCTGAAATTCCTGGACGCGCGGGAAATGCTATCGGTCCAAGTACATCCTTCGGACGCACAGGTGGACCTGTTGCCCGAGGGCGAAAGCGGTAAGACGGAAGCCTGGGTCGTGCTGGAGGCCGGGAAAGAGAGCCGTATCTATGCGGGCCTGAATCCAGGCACTACCGCGGCGGATCTGCGACAAGCGCTCGGCAACGGAACGGTGGCGGACCAGCTCGCGCACTTCACTCCGCAGCCTGGCGATGCCGTTTTCCTGCCGGCTGGGACAGTTCACACCCTGGGCGGCGGCGTCGTGGTGTTCGAGGTCCAGCAGAACAGCGACGTCACATTCCGCTTGTACGATTGGGGCCATGTCGACGCCCAGACAGGCCAGTCGCGGCCACTCCAGGTCCAGCAGGCGCTTGCCAGCATCGATTTCTCCGGGCGCGCAGGCGGTTCGGTCGTGCCCGTCATGGAAACGGCTACACCCGTAAAACGCGAGCGCCTGTTTCAATGCGAGTACTTCCGGCTGTGGCGACTGACCGGGCAATTGCTGTTTACCGCCGGCGCCGCGGATGTGCCTCGCGTGCTCGTCTGCCTCGAGGGCGCCGGCCAGATCGGGTACAACGGCGCCGTATATGCAGTCGGCAAGGGCGAGGTGTGGCTTTTGCCCGCGGTTGTGGGAGCGTGCGCTTTTCAGCCGCACGAATCGGTGAGCTTACTGGAGATTGCCCTGCCGGTGGCAAACCAGTGAAGAAGCTCATCGTGTACGATCTCGACGGAACTCTCGCTGAGAGCAAATCGTCTCTCGA
>Ga0302319_10002539_pt1 | contig 39222 bp, 38 predicted proteins | sample Bog_T0_2_FD_203319 | JGI IMG/M metagenome (GOLD analysis project Ga0302319, IMG submission 203319) | Peat permafrost microbial communities from Stordalen Mire near Abisko, Sweden - Bog_T0_2 | ecosystem: Environmental > Terrestrial > Soil > Wetlands > Peat | place: Sweden: Abisko, Stordalen Mire... | reverse complement strand
CGACGATCCGGGATCGGGTGGTTCAGACCGCGGCCAAGCTGGTTGTGGAACCGATCTTCGAGGCGGATTTCGCGGACGGTGCCTATGGCGACCGGCCCGGTCGCAGCGCGACCGACGCGATCAAGGATGTGCACCGGCTACTCTGCCGGGGCTATACCGATGTCGTTGACGCCGACCTGTCGAAGTCTTTCGACACGATTCCGCCCGCGGACCTCCTGAAGTCGGTGGCCCGCCGAATCGAAGACCGGCATGTGCTGTGGCTGATCAAGCTATGGCTCAAGGCCCCGGTCGAAGAGCGGGATGACGACGGAAACCGGCGCCTAAGTGGAGGGCGGGACAGTCCATGCGGCACGCCTCAAGGGGGTGTCGCCAGTCCACTGCTCGCCAACATTTACATGAACCGCTTTCTGAAGTATTGGCGCCTCACCGGCCGCGGCGAAGTTTTCCGTGCTCACATCATCAACTACGCCGACGACTTCGTCATCCCGAGCCGCCGCCGTGCGGACGAGGCTCTGGCGTGGACGAGAGCGGTGATGACCAAGCTTGGGCTGACGATCAACGAGACGAAACCCTCGGTGAAGGATGCCCGGAAGGAACGCTTCGACTTCCTGGGATACACGTTCGGTCCTCATTGTTACAAGGGGACCGGAGGCCAGTCTCTGGGGGCAAGTCCTTCCGAGAAAAGTGTCAAACGGATCAAGACAAAGATCAGCGAGATCCTGGTGCCTGGCAACATGAAGCCATGGCCGGAGGTGCGTGACCAACTGAACAGTCTGCTGCGCGGCTGGTCTGCATATTTCTGTCATGGAACGCGACGCAAGGCCCAAAAAGCCGTTGATCATCATGTCCGTGGTCGGGTCAGACACTTCCTCTGTCGGCGGCATAAGGTACCGGGTCGGGGAACACGACAATTTTCCTTCAAGGTGATCTATGGGAAACTTGGCGTGCGGGCTCTCGGAGACCGCCGTGTGCCTGCGCAATGAAACCAGTCGGAAAGCCGGATGCTGGAAATCGGCACGTCCGGTTTGATGAGCGGGGAGGGGAAACGGAGCGATGCCGAATGGCCCAAGCCACCGCGCCCTTCCTCGACTCTACGGCGCTGCCCACACCCGCAAAGGGCCGGTCGGCCCTTTGAACCCAGGACGTGAATGAGGTCACGGAGGCGAGCCTCCTTCGCGGGTGCAGGGCGGAGCCCCGCAAAATCAAGACACTAAGCCCCGGCTTTGAACCGCGGAAAAGGCATCCACCAAGCCACACAGCGATTCGAAATCCCAGGTGCCGCAGTCATTGAGGCGTAACGCCAGCGGCCGGGGAATCGCGTCCAGCCCAAGATAGGCGCCGCTGATGGCGCCGGTCATGGCGGCGGTGGTGTCGGTGTCGCCACCTCCGGAAACGGCAAGGCATACCGCCCGCCAATAGTCGTCGGGGGCGCGCAGGAAGCTGTAAAGGCTCCACAGCACGCTGGGGACCACATAGGGCGAGATGGTGTCGGTATCGGTCGGCCACCGATGGGTATCGGCCTCGCCCGACTTGCTGCCGGCGCGACTGATCAGCCAGTGGGCGTCGGCGGGGTCGCGGCTCAGCAACGTGTGTAACTGTTCCAGATCGGCGGCGAACAGGGGTTCGATCGGGCGTACCCAGCGAACCAGCGTGTCGATCACCACGTCGCGCTTCAGCCGGCCGTGGCCAGCGCGCAAGGCCAGGGCGACCGCGCCCGCTATAGCCACCGAACCGGCGACGGCCCTGGGATCGGTGTGGGTGATGCGGGCCTGATCCTGGGCGGCCTGGATCAGCGTGGTTTGCCGGTGGGGAAACATCCAGCCGATGGGGGCGGCGCGCATGGCGGCGCCGTTTCCGGCGTAAGGTGCCGGAACCCCCGCCTCGCGCCACGGGACTCCCCGGGCCAGGCGAACCGCCGCCGCTGTGGAAGCACGACCGCGACCGACCACCCGTTGCTCGCTGAAAAGTTCGGCAATGCGGCGGGCGTAGTCACCGGGATTGAAGCCCCGGCAGGCAACATAACTTTCGATCAGAGTCCGCGCCAGTTGCGAGTCATCGGTATATTGGCCGAAAGCGTGGGGCGAGCGTCCGATGGTCCCGGCTTTATCGGTCAGCAGAATTTCATCCACATATTCCTGGCAGATTTCGCGCGAATAGCCCTCAACCACAAAACCCACGGCATCGCCCAGGCACTGGCCGATCAGGCTGCCCGCCAACCGGTCGGTGTCGGGAGGCGGCCGGATCGGCAGAACCAAGGATAGCCAGAGATCGAACCACTCGGCAAACATCGTTCCCCCGGAGGCCGGGACCAGCCTGAGCTGCGACGGAAACACCATGCAGCCATCTGGCAATAACACTGTCACCTCCGCCAAACCTCATTCCCACTCGGATCGTCAGCATCCGAGATTGATTTAATCTAAATTAATAAGTGCGCGAGCGGCGGTCAAGACCGACCCGGGCGGGGCGGGCGCGGCTTGGGAAATAAAAAAGCCCGGCGCACATTTTCGGCCCGCCCCGATCAGGTCGGGCGCCTATGTACCGATGGTTGCCGTCTTTTCCGCGACCTTGTCGAGGAAGCGATCCCAGGTCACTACTGTCCGGGTATGATGGCCTTCGCCGATGACGTCGCGCTCGTCACGGGCGACCACCGCCCAACTGATCTGTCGGCCATCGATCGCTTCGCACGTTACCCGTACCGTAACGTTCATCCCCGGGGGTGTTGGGGCCAGATGCGATACGGAAATGAACGTGCCGAGGCTGCCTTCGCCGGGCTCCAGTTCGGCCCGGAGCGCCTGGACGCAGGCCCATTCGATCAGCCCGACCATGAATCCGGTGGCGAACACCTCGGGCATGGCGGTGAAGTCGGGGGACTCGGGGTAGAGGAACGGAACCGTCTTGTCGCGAGGAATCCGGTAACTGAATTCGTGGACGGTACCGGGCTTGAGGACATGCTTCATCGGAGCGGGCTCCTGGTTTCGGGGACAGCGGGGAAGCGACAGGGCAATTCCACCGGAAACGTTTACAGGAACGGCCTGAAGGGCGACAATCCCGTCATCGGGTGTTCGTGGTGCGAGACGCCCCGGGTGGGAGCGTCTTTGACAGGGAGGCGGTGGGATGTCGTCTGTTGTGCTGGTGACCGGTGCCGGCCGTGGCCTGGGTCTGGAATTTGTCCGTCAGTATGCAACCGATGGCTGGACCGTGCTGGCGACCGTTCGTGATCCCGATCGGGCGGGGGCGTTGCGGGCCGTGGCGGGCAAGGTCAGCGTGCTGTCCCTGGACGTGACCGACCCGCAGCGGGTTGTGGAGTTGACCCGAGGACTGGCCGGCCGGCCCATCGATCTGCTGATCAACAACGCCGGAGTTTACGGCACGGCCAGCAACCGGCTGGGCGAACTCGACTATCACGCCTGGGAACAGGTGCTGGCGGCCAATACCCTGGGGCCGGTCCGGGTGACCGAGGCGTTGCTCGACTGTTTGCGGGCCGGAACCCGGCGCAAGGTCGTATCGATCACCAGTTTGATGGGCAGCATCGGCGAGAACAACGCCGGTGGCAGCCTGTACTACCGCTCGTCCAAGGCCGCCCTGAACGCAGCCATGAGGACCCTGGCCATCGACCTTGGGCACGAGAACTTTTGCGTCGCGGTCCTCCATCCGGGCTGGGTGCGAACCGACATGGGGGGCGCCAATGCGCCCCTGGAGTCGTCACACAGCGTTGCCGCCATGCGTCAGATCATTGAGCGGCTGACTCCGGGCGATACCGGCCGTTTTTTCAACTATGACGGCCGCGAGCTGCCCTGGTGATACGTGGTCTCCGATGATGCGTTGGGTAATGGACACCGATGGTCCGGTGGGTCAAACTGACGGGGCAGAGCCGAAACAGGGCGCATCCGGCGGCGCGAGGCGGGGAAGGGGAGCCATGAGGCAGGGATTGATCGCGGCGGCGGTGGCCGTTCTGATTCTGGCCGTGACCGGCGATGGGGCGAACGCCGGTCCGACCTTCGATGCCGTCAAGGCACGGGGATTCGTCCAGTGCGGAACCAATGTCGGACTTGCCGGCTTTTCCAGCCCCGACAGTAACGGCCGCTGGACCGGCCTTGATGTCGACCTGTGCCGGGCGGTAGCCGCAGCGATGTTCGGCGATGCCGAAAAGGTCAAGTTTACGCCGCTCAGCACTCAGCAGCGTTTCACGGCGCTCCAATCGGGAGAGATCGATCTGCTGTCGCGCAACACCACCTGGACCTTGACCCGGGACACGGCGAACGGCCTGCACTTCGCGCCGGTGACCTTCTATGACGGCCAGGGCTTCATGGTCGCGAAAAAGCTGGGTGTGAAGAGCGCCCGGGAACTGGATGGCGCCACCATCTGCGTTCAGACCGGGACCACCACCGAACTCAACCTGTCGGACTATTTCCGCAGCCATAACATGACCTACCAGGCGGTGGTGATCGAGGCTCTTTCAGAAGTCAATCACGCCTTCTTCTCCGGCCGTTGTGACGTGCTGACCTCGGACACCTCGCAACTGGCCTCGATTCGCGCCGCCGACGCGCCCAACCCCGATGACTACATCATTCTGCCCGAGCTGATTTCCAAAGAACCGTTGGCCCCGGCAGTACGTCACGGCGACGACCGGTGGTTCGATCTGGTCCGCTGGGTGGTTTTCGCCACCCTGGAAGCCGAGGAAAAGGGGATCAGTTCGAAAACCGTCGACGCGGCCCGGGCCAGCCCCGACCCGACCGTGCAGCGACTGCTCGGGGTCCAGCCGGGAATGGGGCAGGCGCTCGGCGTCGATGATGGATGGGTTTACGCCATCGTCAAACAGGTTGGCAATTATGGCGAAATCTTCCAGCGTAATGTCGGCAAGGACAGCCCGCTGAAGCTCGAGCGCGGTCTCAACGCCCTGTGGACTCAGGGTGGCCTGATGTATTCGCCGCCGATTCGCTGAGAACACAGGGGGGCGAGGGTACCGGATGAACGCGCGGCAACAGGGTGTGGTCCGGTTGTTCCGGCCGTGGCCTCTGGGATTGGCTGCGTCGTGGTGGGGCGATCCGCGGCTGCGTGGGGTGCTGATCCAGGTGCTGCTGGGGGCGGCGGTGCTCTGGCTGGTCGGCTGGCTGGCCGGCAACGCCATCGACAATCTGGCGCGGGGTTCGATCACCACCGGCTTCGGCTTCCTGTCCCGGCCCGCGAATTTCGAGATCGGCGAGTGCTTGGTCCCGTGTTCCGCTGCCGACAGTTATGCCCGGGCGTTCCTGGTCGGGCTGCTCAATACCCTTAAGGTCGGGGTGGCCGGGCTGGTGCTGGCAACGGTGTTGGGGACCGTGATTGGCGTTGCCCGGCTGTCGGGCAACTGGCTCGCTGCCCGGCTGGCCGCGGTCTATATTGAGGCGGTGCGCAACGTGCCGCTGCTGCTGCAACTGTTCCTGTGGTATGCGGTGATTACCGAGAGCCTGCCGGGACCCCGTCAGGCGCTGGCGCCGCTGCCCGGGGTGTTTTTGAGCAATCGCGGGCTGATGCTGCCGGTTCCGGCGTCCGATCCGGCTTGGCTCGCGGCGGGAGTGGCGCTGGTGGCGGCATTGGTGGTGGCGGTGGTGCTGACCCGGTACCGGACGCGCCGGGGTGAACCCGCCGCCGGCCGGCGGTTCCGGCTCTGGTTCCCGGCGCCGGCAGCCGTCGGGCTGGTTTTTGGTCTGCCGGTAGTGGTCTGGCTGGCCTTCGGTGCCCCGACTGCAATCAATGTTCCTCATCTCGCCGGGTTCAACTTTCGCGGTGGCGTCACCCTCAGTCCCGAGTTGCTGACATTGCTCCTGGGGCTCGTCATCTATACTGCCGCCTTCATCGCCGAAATCGTGCGCAGCGGCATTCTGGCGGTTGATCGGGGGCAGACCGAGGCGGCCCGGGCACTGGGCCTGTCCCCGGGGCTGATCTTGCGCCTGGTGGTGTTGCCCCAGGCGTTGCGGTTGATCGTGCCGCCGCTGACCAGCCAGTATCTCAACCTGCTCAAGAACAGTTCCCTGGCGGTGGCCATCGGCTACCCCGACGTGGTCTCGGTGCTCGACACCACCATCAACCAGACCGGCCAGGCCATCGAGGGCGTGACGATGATCATGGGGGTGTTCCTGGTGATCAGCCTCAGCCTGTCGGCGCTGATGAACTGGTACAACGCCCGCATCCGGCTTCGGTGACCGGCGGCGGGGCGGAACCTCATGGGACGCCGGACCTAATGGGTGGCGGGCAGGGCGTGCAGGATCAGGGTGGTGGCGCCGGCAAGCACGCCGCCAAGGGACAGAACCGCGGCAATCCCGGTGCCGACCACCCAGCGCACCATACGGGCGTCCGACTCGGCACCCCGTCGGTCGATCCGCTCTTCCAGCCTGGCGGCGGTCAGATCGACCTTGGTGTTGAGGGCCACCAGTTGAGTGGCCATTTTGGCTTCGAGGGCGGCCAACTGGTCCTTGGTGGCCATTTTGGCTTCGAGGGCGGCCAACTGGTCCTTGGTGGCCATTTTGGCTTCGAGGGCGGCCAACTGATCCTTGGTGGCCATTTTGGCTTCGAGGGCGGCCAACTGGTCCTTGGTGGCCATTTTGGCTTCGAGGGCGGCCAACTGATCCTTGGTGGCCATTTTGGCTTCGAGGGCGGCCAACTGATCCTTGGTGGCCATTTTGGCTTCGAGGGCGGCCAACTGGTCCTTGGTGGCCATTTTGGCTTCGAGGGCGGCCAACTGATCCTTGCCAGCCAGGTTGGACAGGTCGAGGGTGGTTGAATCCTGAATTGCCGTGGTCACGGCTTCGGCCTGATCCTCGGTGAAACCGGCGCCGCGCAGGCGCTTCACGATCCGGTAGCTGTCAAAGGCAACGGCAGTCATGGCGGAACCTCCGATATCCATGTTACCGTAACTTCGCGGGGTTGGCGAGTCGGGTCTTGGCGCCTGGCCGCGAAGGGCATTGGCCGCAAGGCTGCCGGGTGTCCGAATGCTGCGGGGAGGTCGATGACGTCGAGTCCGGTCCATTCATTGCAAGACCGGCCGCCAGTGCCCGGCGTGGGGCCGCTTGGCTGGCTGCGGGCCAACCTGTTCAACGGTTGGGGCAATGCCCTGCTGACGCTGGCGATTCTGTGGGGACTGGTTTCAGTGGTGCCGCCGCTGCTGCGCTGGGGCGTGTTCGACAGCGTGGTCACCGGTGACGCCGCGGCCTGCCGTGCCGGCGACGGCGCCTGCTGGGCCTTCATTCACGAAAAGCTGCTGTTCATCCTGTTCGGTACCTACCCCCACGACCAGCTTTGGCGGCCCGGTTTGGTGGTGCTGTTGTTCATCGGGCTGTTTACCGCAAGCTGTGATCGTCGGCTGTGGCGGCGCTGGTTGGCGCCGCTGTGGCTGGCCGGCATTGTGGCCATGGGCGTACTGATGTGGGGCGGGGTGTTCGGGTTGTCCGCGGTCGAGGACGGGCTGTGGGGCGGGTTGCCGTTGACCCTTGGTCTTGCGACCGTGGGGCTGGTGGTGGCGTTTCCGCTGTCGATCCTGCTGGCGCTGGGGCGGCGCTCGACCTTGCCGCTGGTGCGCGGCCTGTCGGTGGCGTGGATTGAGTTGATTCGCGGCGTGCCCCTGATCAGCCTGCTGTTCATGGCCTCGGTGATGCTGCCGCTGTTTCTGCCGGCCGGGGTCACCGTGGACAAGTTGTTGCGCGCCCAGGTGGCGTTCATCCTGTTTGCCTCGGCTTATCTGGCCGAGGTGGTGCGGGGCGGTCTTCAGGCGATTGCCAAGGGCCAGGAAGAAGCCGCCGATGCCCTTGGCCTCGGCTACTGGCAGAAGATGGGCCGGATCATCCTGCCCCAGGCGCTGGCGCTGGTGATCCCGCCGCTGGTCAATACCTTCATCGGGTTCTTCAAGGATACCTCTCTGGTGCTGGTGATTGGCCTGTTCGACCTGCTGCGCACCGCCAAAACCTCGCTCAGCGATCCGCTGTGGCACGGGTTCTATCGGGAAGCCTATCTGTTCATTGCCCTGATCTATTTTGCCTTCTGCTTCTTCTTTTCGAGGTACAGTCGATGGCTGGAAGCCGACCTCAACCGCAGCCGGAATCATTGATGTCCGAACCCGCGGCGCCAATCATCCGCATCGAGGGTCTGCATAAATGGTATGGCGACTACCATGTGCTGTGCGGCATTGATCTGGAGGTGGCCAAGGGAGAGCGGATCGTGATTTGCGGTCCCTCCGGGTCGGGCAAGTCTACGCTGATTCGCTGCCTCAACCGGCTGGAGGAACACCAGCGGGGGCGGATCGTGGTGGACGGCATCGAGCTTACCGGCAATCTGCGCCACATCGAAGCGGTGCGGCGCGAAGTCGGCATGGTCTTCCAGCATTTCAACCTGTTTCCCCATCTGACGGTACTGGAGAACTGCACCCTGGCTCCGATCCGGGTCCGCCGGCAACCGGTGGCCGAGGCCAAGGCGGCAGCACGGGTACTGCTGGAGCGGGTAAGGATTGCCGAACAGGCCGACAAGTTTCCGGGCCAGCTTTCTGGCGGACAGCAGCAGCGGGTGGCCATCGCCCGGGCGTTGGCCATGAAGCCGAAGGTGATGCTGTTCGACGAGCCGACCTCGGCCCTCGACCCCGAGATGGTCAACGAGGTGCTCGAGGTGATGATCGGCCTGGCCCGCGACGGCATGACCATGCTGGTGGTGACCCACGAAATGGGCTTTGCCAAGAGCGTCGCCGATCGGGTGTTGTTCATGGACCGGGGCGAGGTGGTCGAGCAGGCACCGCCCGCCAGCTTCTTCACCAACCCGCGGTCAGAACGGACCAAGTTGTTCCTGAGCCAGATTCTCAGTCATACCGGGGTACCGAAGAACCATGGTTAACCGGGACTTGAGGCGGGTATGCCGCTTGTCCCCGGGGGTCACCACGCCAACGGAATATGCGGCGCCGCGTTCAGCGGCAGCAGTCCTGAGAGCCGCGGGTCCGGGGTTCGGCGCATCACCGAGCGGGTGATGACAAAGCCCATACGCTGATACAGGCCAAGGGCGGCCGGATGATCGAAGGTGCAGGTGTTGACCAGCAGTCGGCGGGTGTTGCCCTGCCACGCCTCATGGATGGCATGGCCAAGCAACCAAGGGCCAAGGCCGTGGCCGATATAGGCGGGAAGCAGGCCAAAATAGGCCAGCCGGACGTCGGGCGTGTCCCGACGGTCAAGCTCGGCGAAGCCGGCAATCCGGCGATCTTCACTCAACACCAGAAATTCGAGACGCGGATCCTGGACGATGACAGCCAGCGCCGCGTCGCTCAAGGCGCGGCGTTCATGCCACAGCCAGGGCTCACCGACGCCGTCGTAGAGGAAGCGGTAGGCGGCGACACTGGGCCGTTGGATGCGGCCGGTCCGGGCACCGGGATAGGGCGGCGGCCCCGGCGAGGTGTCCGGAGCCGCGCGCATCTCAAGATAGGTGACGATAACGTGCAACAGCCCTTGGGCCTGATCGGGGGCCTGGGAGGCCATCATAATAACAAACCGTCAGGCCCGGTGTGCGGGCTCAGGTGCCCTGAGCGATCGGCAGATCCGGGCGCAGACCCCACTCGGCCCATGAGCCGTCATAGACCGCCACATGCTCGGCCCCGATCAGATGAAGTCCGAAGGCCAGCACGCAGGCGGTGACGCCGCTGCCGCACGTGGTGGTAATCGGCTTTTGAAGGTTGATGCCGGCGGCGTCGAAACGTTGGCGCAGCCGTTCGGCGGGCAGGACCGTTCGGGTCTCGGGGTCGAGCAGATCCGTGTAGGGCACATTCACTGCGCCGGGAATGTGGCCACGGCGGCGACCCGGCCAGAGATCGTCAACGCTGCCCGCGAATCGTTCGGCGGCGCGCGCATCGACGATTTGTTCGCGATGGGTTTCGAGGTTTTGTTGAACCTGTTCGATGTCGCGAACCAGAGTATGGTCGTAGGTGGCATTGAAGTGCCGCTGGCGGGGCACCGGCGGCAGGTCTTCCACCGGCCGATTCTCGGCCAGCCATTTGGGCAGGCCGCCGTCCAGTACAGCGGTATCGTGATGACCGAACACCCTCATCGTCCACCACACCCGCGCCGCCGACATCAGGCCGTGGGCATCATAAATGATGATGCGGTTGCCATCGCCCAATCCCATGTTGCGCATCCGGCTGGAGAATTTTTCCGGGGGCGGCAGCATGTGCGGCAGGTCCGAGCCGGCATCGGCAATCTCGTCGATATTAAAGAACACGGCGCCGGGGATGTGGCATGCCTGATATTCAGCCCGGGCGTTGCGACCGGTTGCCGCCGGGAAATACGTTCCGTCGACCACTCTGACATCGGGGGCATGCAGATGACTGGCCAGCCAGTCGGTACTGACCAGAGCGTCGGGGCGAGCATAGGGCATCTGGTGGGGTCCTCCTGAGGGTCCTTAAATCGACCTGATTTCTTTGGGCAATAACACCGGGGCGCGAGGCGTGCGGTACCCGGCGGCTGCCTGCGCCGTTGCCGGTCCATAATCGGGATGGGGCAGTCTTAATGGGCGACGTCATGGCCTGCAAGATGACAGAGTCTCGTGCCGTGTCCGATCCCGCGATAGGCGCGAGGCTCCCGATGCCGGCCCTCTTACACCCGGCCCTGATCCGGCATCAATGCTCTTGTCACCGCGTCGATGCCGCGGCGTCCGAAGATGGATCGCCGAACGGGTTTTCCTTATTGCAAATGAGAACCAGTCGCGTTATCACCGCCCCGGTACGGCGTGGCCGGTCTCTCGATCAAGGAGCCTTGAGGCGATGCGTGTTGTTCCCGATTCTGCCATTCCGGTGATCGCGTTGGTGTTCGGTCTGACGTTGGCATCGCCGGCGGCACGGGCGGACGAAGACGTGTACACGCTGGTCCTCAAGGACCATCGCTTCGAGCCCTCGCAGGTCGAGGTTCCGGCGGGCCGGAAGGTGCGACTGGTGATCCGCAACCTGGATACCACCACCGAGGAATTCGATAGCCACGACCTCCATGTCGAAAAGCTGATTCCCGGGGGTAAGGAGGGGAGTACCAGCATCGGGCCGCTGGACGCCGGCGGTTATGACTTCATCGGCGAGTTTCATTCGGAAACCGCTCGTGGCCGGATCGTAGCGAAATGAGCGCCCCGATGCAGCAGCCGGCGCAGTGGCGCGGCGTCCTGGCCGCGGTGGCCAAGGGAATCGAGGGCTTCTTCTTCCGCCATCGGCGGCGGATCGTGCTGGTTCATGGGGCCATGTTTGTGGCTTTCGTGGGGTTGCTGGCGGTGCCTCTGTTCTTCGGGCCGCCGCCGGAGCACGCCGGGCCATTGGACCATGTGGCCACCTTTGCCAATTATGTGATCTGGGGACTGTGGTTTCCGCTGGTGTTCCTTTCGGTGATCGCCACCGGGCGGAGCTGGTGCGGTCTGTTGTGCCCGATGGGGGCGGCGGCCGAATGGACCAACCGGGTGGGCTTGCAGCGGCCGATTCCGGCCTGGCTGCAATGGCCTGGGACGCCGGTGGTGAGCTTTGTCATCGTGACCATCTGGGGGCAGACCCTGGGGGTGCGCGACCACGCCCTGGCCCTCGCCATTCTGTTCGGGACGGTGATGGCGGCGGCGCTGGTGATCGGCTTTCTTTACGGCCGGCGCAAGCGGGCATGGTGTCGTCACGCCTGTCCCATCGGTCTGATGCTTGGCGTGTACGGCCGGTTGGGTGCGGTGGACTTCTCTCCCAAGCGACCCCAACCCGGGGCGGTGACGTGGACCGAAAAAACAGTCTGTCCGACCATGATCGATCTCGACCGCAAGGTTGAATGCCGCCACTGCATCGAGTGTTTCCGTTGCGTCAGCCCCAAGGCGCCGGGGGGGCTAACTCTCAGGTTCCGGCGCCCGGGCGCCGAAATCGAGGCGATCGCCGAGCATCACGCCAATCTCGCCGAAGTGCTGTTCCTCTTTACCGGGACCGGCGCGGCGCTGGGTGGTTTCCTGTGGCTGGTGCTCGACTCCTACCAGCGCCTGCGCCAAGCCGTGGGCGATTGGGCCATCGACCACGAGTGGTATTGGCTGGGCGAGCCTGGGCCGGTCTGGTTGATGGCGGTCTATCCCGATCAGCGCGAGGTTTTTCGTTGGCTCGACTTCTTCCTGATTGGCGGCTACATGCTGGGGTGGCTGGTGCTGATCACCGCGGTCTTGAGTGCCACCACCCTGGCCGCGGCCTGGCTGGCCGGCCGCGTCGGCGGCGTCGGGACCCTGTCCCGCCGTTTCGTCGAACTGGGCTACCAGTATGCACCGGTGGCCATGGTCTCGCTGCTGGTCGGGCTGGCCGGCGGACTGTTTCGCAACCTTCATTACCTCGGTCTCGACGACGGTGGCATCGCTCTGGTCAAGGCGGCGCTGTTTGCCGCCGGCGCCCTGTGGAGTCTGTATCTGGGTTGGCGCCTGCTTGCGGCGCAAGGAATACCGGGACGGTGGCGTTGGCTGCCGCTGCTGCCCGGGGCGACCGGCAGCCTGGCGGTCGGGGCCGCTTGGTATCCGGCCATCTTCTGAGGCCAGTCTCGAAATATCAGTAAAAAAACCAGGAGTATTCCCATGAGAGTCATGATTCTTGCCGCCGGCATGCTGCTCGCGGTCACCGGCGGCACGGCCACGGCCGGCGAACAGCCGATTGGCGAAGCAATTCACCAAGGCGGCATGGAAATCGGGGCGGTGTACCTGCAACCGGTGGAAATGGAGCCGGCTATGGCCGATCAGGACGCCGCGACCACCGACGTCCATCTGGAAACCGACATTCACGCCGACAAGGAAAACAAAAACGGCTTTGCCGTGGATAACTGGATACCCTATCTCATTGTCGACTACCGGCTGACCAAGAAAGGCAGCAACTGGACGCGATCGGGGATCCTGGAACCGATGGTTGCCAATGACGGTCCCCATTACGGGGCCAACGTCAAACTCGACGGTCCGGGCGCCTATCATCTGACGGTGCAGGTCAAGCCGCCGGCGGGCCATTCGTTCATGCGCCACGTCGACAAGGAAACCGGGGTCGGCCCGTGGTTCGCTCCGATCGACTTCCAGGGTGACTTCAAGTTCGTCGGCACCGGCAAGAAGGGCGGATACTGACGGGCCGAAACCGAGAACGACTTTGTGCACCACACGGGCCAACAAAGGAGACCGACCATGGTCGAAAATGCCTACGATAAAGTTGCGGTTATTGCTCAGTTGAATAAGATCATGGAAATTGAGCTGGCCGGAGTGGTTCGATATACGCACTATTCCCTGATGGTCTTCGGCTATGCGCGGATTCCCATCGTCGGCTGGCTGCGCGATCAGGCCAGCGAATCGCTGACTCACGCGGTTCAAGCGGGGGAACTGGTGACCCAACTGGAGGGGCATCCGTCACTGGCCATTGGACCGTTGCTGGAGACTCACAAGCATGAAATCGGCGACATTCTCAAGGAGTCGCTGGATCATGAGCAGCGGGCATTGGCCCTGTACCATGAACTTTTTCACCTTGTCGAGGGGGAATCAATCATGTTGGAAGAATATTCCAGACAAATGATCGCCAAAGAGGAGGCGCATCTCGGCGAGGTGACCAAGATGTTGCGGGCTCCTGGCTGAGTCCGGGCGGTTCCGGTTGTCCCGGGGGGCCGTGACTGTGGGGGGGGCATCCCGGCGCCGGCGGCGACCGGGGATAATATCTCTGGTTGTCGGGGGCCGCCGGTGATGGGCGGGTCTCCGCGAATTGTCATCGTTGGGGGGGGGCCGGCCGGATTGATGGCGGCCGAAGTGATTGCCGCCGCCGGGGGGCCGGTCACGGTGTACGATCACATGCCCACAATGGGCCGCAAGCTGCTGATGGCCGGACGCGGTGGCTTGAACCTGACTCACAGCGAGCCACTGGATCGGCTGACCGGGCGCTACGGCCCGGCGGCATCCCGACTTGGGCCGATGATCGGGGCGTTTCCGCCCGCGGCGCTGCGGGACTGGTGCGAATCCCTGGGTCAGCCAACCTTTGTCGGTACCAGCGGCCGGGTGTTTCCAGTGGGTTTCAAGGCTTCGCCGTTGTTGCGGGCCTGGCTCCATCGCCTGAACCGGCTTGGGGTCAGTTTCGTCGTCCGTCACCGCTGGCTCGGTTGGGATGACGCCGGGCGGTTGATCTTTCAAGGACCGGACCGGCGTCTGGACTATGTCAAGGCCGACGCCACCGTGCTGGCGCTGGGGGGCGCCTCCTGGCCACGTTTGGGCTCCGACGGCCTTTGGGTTCCGATCCTGACCGGGCACGGGATTCCGGTGACGCCGCTCCGTCCGGCCAATTGCGGGTTTGTGGTTCCGTGGTCGGACGTCTTTCGGCGGCGCTTTGCGGGGCAGCCGCTGAAGCCCGTCACCCTGTCGTTCCGGGGAGCAACGCTTCACGGCGAGGCGATGGTTACGGCGCGAGGACTCGAAGGCGGTGCCCTCTATGCCTTGTCGGCGGCTCTGCGTGAGGCGATTGCCGTCGACGGTGGGGCCACCCTGACCCTTGATCTGCGGCCGGGGCTGTCGGCCGGGGAACTCGGGCGCCGCCTCCAGGCGCCGCGCGGGAGCCAATCGCTGTCGACGGCTTTGCGCAAGGCCGGAGGACTGGCTCCGGTGGCCATCGGGCTGATCCGGGAGGTTGCGGGGGCCGATATCGGGTCGGCGCGGGTTGGGGCCGACGCGCTGGCGGCATTGATCAAGGCACTGCCGCTTGCCCTGACCGCGACCGGCCCCATCGAACGGGCGATCTCCACCGCCGGCGGGTTGGCGCTGGACGGGCTCGACGAGTGCCTCATGCTGCGCGGGAAGCCGGGCGTTTTTGCCGCCGGCGAAATGCTGGATTGGGAGGCGCCAACCGGCGGCTACTTGTTGCAGGGGACCTTCAGTACCGCCGTCGCGGCGGCGCGGGGGGTGCTGGCCTGGCTGGAATCCGGGTCACGGTAGCACTCTGTCCGAGATGTCGCCGCCGGGGCCTGCAAATGTACGTTACACGAGTCGCAAGGTCGATATCGCCAGCGTCAAAATGTCGTCGGCTCCTTTGCTTGCGCTTGCCGGAGTGGCTGTGCCACAACCGAATCACGGAGCAGGTCAAGGCTGATCACTGGCCTCCGGTGACGTCGGGCACTCCGTTTTTCACACTGCGAAGGGGAGAAGCGCGGTATGTCCAATACGTTTCGGGTCGGCCTCGTTCTGGCCGGAACCATTTCTGCCGGAGCGTACAGCGCCGGCGTGATCGATTTTTTGTTGGAAGCTCTCGAAGAGTGGGAAAAGCGGCGGTCTCCCCATGAACCCGACGACCGGCGACCGGTTCCCCGCCATCGGGTCCTGCTGAACAGCGTATCGGGAGCCTCCGGCGGTGCCATGACCGCGGCGATGCTGCTGCGCGCTCTGGTTTCCGAGATCAAACCCGCCAATGATCCGTTCACGCTGCCCGACCCGGACATCAGTGATCCGAGAAAGGCCCATCTCCCGCTCGCCAATCCGTTTTCGGCCAGTTGGGTTCAATCCATTGACCTCGTTCACTTGCTTGACACCCGCGACCTCGAAGAGAAGCGGGCGAAGGTCGTGTCTTTGCTCGATTCCACGGTATTGGGGGACATTGGAAACAATGTTCTGGCGGTGGCCAATTCCAGCCGTCAGACGACGCCGCCACCTTATGTGGAGAACCCCTTCCACGCTTACTTTACCACCACCAATTTGCGGGGTGTCCCCTACGGCTTTCAGTTCACGTCGAGTACCGGGGCCTACAGTCACCAGATGACGGCGTATTCCGATCACCGGCACTTCATGCTGACCTGGCCGGCGCCACCAACTTCGCCGGGCAATGTTGATCGGTTTCCCTGGGAACTCCCTCCCGAAGTCCTTCAGGCGACCAGTGCCGCACCCTCGGGCAATTGGGACGTCATGATGTGCTCGTCCCTGGCCAGCGGCGCGTTCCCCGGAGGCCTCGCCCCGGTCAAGCTGGAACGCCCCGCCACCGTCTATAATCAGGCCGAGTGGGACGTTGCCATGCCGCTTGAGCGGGAGTTTGTGCCGGCCACGCCGGCGCCCCGCCGCCCGACCCACTGGACCTACGAGTCGCCGCTGACCGCGTGGCCGCCGGAAATTCGGGGCAACAGCGCCTATGTTTACCGGTACTGGAACGTCGACGGCGGCACCATGAACAACGAGCCACTGGCGCTGGTGCATAACCGCCTGGCTCAGGGTGAATTCCAGCGGCGTAAGGGTGACGAGGCGACCAGTGCCATCATCATGGTCGATCCGTTTCCCAACAAGTCGAACGTTGACGCCGTCTATGATGACGCCAAGCCGGATGTCGTCACCGTCTTCATGAAACTTTTCGGCGCGTTGATCGAGCAGACCCGATTCAAGCCCGATGAACTGTTGCTGGCTCGGCGGGAGGATGTCTACAGCCGGTTCGTCATCGCGCCGTGCTATCAGGAGCGAGACAAGGATCGGGTCGAACCGGCGATTACCGCGGCGTTGCTGGGCGGCTTTGGCGGCTTCATCTCGCAAAAGATGCGGTTGCATGACTTCAAGCTGGGCCGCCGCAACTGTCAGCGATTCCTTCAGAAAACATTCTGTCTGCTCGAAACGAATCCCCTGGTTGACGAGATGGCCGGGGCCAAGGCCGGCACGCCCGAGTGGGAGGCGTTTGTCCAGGAATGGGCGGTAAAGGACGACACCACCGGCAAGCCGCTGACGTCCTCGAATCTTCGGGTTCTGCCGCTGATTCCGTTGTTCGGGAAGGCCGCGATCGAAGTTCCGCTGCCGCTGCGTCCGAAGGCCAAAGACATCAGCCTGAAAGAGATTCGTAAGGCATTGATCGCCCGCTACGATGTGCTGGTGCCGCGGCTGTGCGATCAGGTCCCGATCAAGATACTGGGGGTTCTCTTGAAAGCGGGACTTTCCAGCTGGTGGGTGGTCGGCCATCGCAAGGAAGTGATCAATATTATCATGGGCTTGATTCAGAAAGAGGTGGATAAACTCGGGTAGCCGGAAGCCCGTTCCGGATTCCAGGGGCGATCGGCCCCTGGGTCTGGGGTGCCCGGGGAGCGGCGCTCCCCCGGAAAACCGCCCCGCCTACGCCCGTCCGAGCCAGCGCCGCCGCAGCGAGTCCCGTTGACGCCCGAGCCAGGCCAGGGCGATGATGGTGGTGGCGTTGTCGATGGCGTTGGCGTCGAGCAGAGCCAGGGCCTCGTCGGTGGGCATGACCCGAACCCGGATGTCTTCGTGCTCGTGGGCAAGGCCGTGGATGCCGCCGGCGCCCTCGGACGCGACCCGGCCGCAAAACAGCGTGATCGATTCGCTGGTACCGCCTGGGCTGACCAGGAAGTCGCAGGCCCTGACCAGATCGGTGACGACGCAGCCGGCCTCTTCGAGAGTCTCGCGCCGCGCCACCTCCTCATCGGTTTCGCCATGGTCGATAATGCCGGCCACCACCTCCACCAGCCAGGCCGGCCGGCCGGCGGCAGCGGCCCCGATCCGAAACTGGTCGATCAGCACCACCGCATCGCGGTCGGGATCGTAGAGCAGGACCCCGACGGCGTGTCCCCTCTCGAACACCTCCCGCACCATCGGATCGGTCCAGCCGCCGTCGAACTTTCGATGGCGCAGGCGGTAGCGGTCAATTCGGAAATAACCCTGGTAGACCGTCTGATGTTCGAGAATATCGATATCGGAGGCGGGATCAGTCACGGGCGCGGCACTTTCAAGGCTACGATCGGCTCACAGTGATCTACCCCATGGGAGACCGATCTGCCAGCCCCGGCGCAGGCCGGGACGCCCTTGCGTCAGCCAAAGCTTCGGATTATACGCAAACCCGGAAGCGGCGTCTCAGGGACCCGATTTCCGGACACCGGCCCGCGAGGTTGTGTCTCCACGACACATAGTTCCTAGGTTTTGGTTGTTTCCCAGGCCACCCGTGCAATGCGAGTTGACCGATGTTGCTGCCCAGACCCTTTGATGTCAGAGAGTGTCAGCACAAGGGGCGCGGCATCTATGCCGTCGTGCCGATCGAGGCCGGGGCGCTGATCGAATCTGCGCCGGTTTTGGTGTTAAGCGCCCAAGATCGAGCCATGGTCGCGGAAACCCGCCTGCGCCATTACTATTTTCACTGGAGCGGCGACGAGGATGGGGAGTGGAGCGCGGCGCTGGCGCTGGGTCATATCAGCCTGTGCAACCATGCCCGTGAGCCCAACGCCGCCTTTGTGGTCCGACGCGACGAAGAGCGCATCGACCTGCTGGCGCGCAGCGACATCGCACCCGGGGAAGAGATTACCATCGATTACGATTGTGACCTGTGGTTTGATATCCACGAGTAATCGTTTGCCGTCGGTCCGGCGGCTTCCGTCGTTATCGGGCATCGTCCGCCGGGGATTTAAGGCCAATACCGACAGCTTTTAGCACAGGATGACCCGACCCGTGACGGCACGACGTACCGATACCTGCTACTTCTGCAAGTTCTGGATGGGTCAGGGCGTCCGAGAGCGCGGACCCAAAGGTTCGTGCCAGCGGTTGCCGCCGGTGCCGACCAGCCGCCAGCCTGAAGGCAGCTTTCCGATCACCCTGTCCACCGATTGGTGTGGTGAGTGGCAGCGGGAGACCGGCGGTGGCGAACGTTCGGCGGAAGCGGCCGTCTGACCGAACTCACCGCGTGTAAGTCTGCCGGGCCGCGGCGCGGAAGCTGGAGCCCCTGGGATCAGCAAACGGAGGCCATATGCGCCTTACCCGCCTTCTTCCTGTTTTTATGCTTGCTCTGTTGCTGCCCGGTTGGGGACACCCCGCCCGGGCTGAGCTTCGGTTGGCACTGGTGATTGCCAACACCGCCTATCCCGATGGGCGGTTGACCGCGCCGACGGCCGACTCCCATGCCATGGCCAAGGCGCTGCGGGGAGAGGGATTCGAGGTGGTCCTTCGCGAGAGTCTGACCAAGGCCCAGATGGAGGCGGCGGTTGACGAGTTCACCGGCCGTCTTACGCCCGGCGCCGTCGCGATGGTCTATTATTCAGGCCGTGGCCTTCAGCTGGATGGCAAGAACTACCTGCTTCCGGTTGACGCGGACATTACCACCAGGGGTACGATTCCGGTGAATGGCGTCGACGTCGGGACGGTTATTGACCAGATTGCCGCAACCAAAAGCCGGATCAGACTGGTGGTTCTGGACGCCTGCCGTGACGATCCGATCCAGCGGCGACTTTCCGGGCTTGCCCCTGGCCTCGCGTCAATGGTCGCACCCCCGGCCACGGTGATTGCCCTGTCGGTCGCGCCCGGCGGGATCGCCGCCGATAACGGGCGCTATGCCGCCGAACTGGCAAAGGCATTGAAAATCCGCGGTCTGCCGGTGGGCGAGGTGTTTCAGCGGACTCAGGCGGCGGTATCCGCTGCGACCGACCAGACACAGGTGCCGTGGTCGGTGTCCTCCGTGACCGACTCCTTTGCGTTTGACGACGCACCGCGGGCGGACGCCACGGCAACTCCTCCTGCGACTGTACCGGTGCGGCCACCGCCGCCGCCGCTGATCAGTGGGGCCGAAGCGACTGAGCTCGCGCTGTGGCTGTCGATCAAGGACAGCAAGGATGCGGCGGCCTTTGAAAACTATCTTGCACGCTATCCGACCGGCCGCTACGTCGTTCTGGCGCGGAACAGCTTGCGCGTTCTCCAGCAAAAGACGGCGCTGCTGGTGCAGGTGCCGGTGCAACCGGTTCCAACTTTCCAACCACCTTCGGCGGTCCAGGAGCCTTACAACGCCGCGAGTCCGGTCGAGCAACAGCAGTACGATCAGGCCCGCATGCTGTTGCGTCATGGCAATGCGGTTCCTGCCGAAACTGCCTTTCGCCGGTTCCTCGCCGATCACCCGGGCAGTCCGTTGGCCGCCAATGCGCAATACTGGCTGAGCGAAAGTCACTATGTAAGGGGCAACTTTGCTGAGGCGGCGACGGCATTCAGCCAAGCCTTGGCGGCTTACCCGAAGAATGCACGAACGCCGGAAATTTTGCTGAAGCTTGGCCTGTCGCAAAAGGCATTGGCCCGTTTGGATGCCAGTGGCCGGATGGATCCCGGCCGCAAGGCGGAGGCCTGTAAAACGCTGGCCGCGGTCGTGGCGCGGTTTCCCGACGCCCCCGAAGCGGTGCGGGCCAAGTCGCAGCGTACCCAGATGAACTGTCCTCCGGGCTGAGGCTGTGCGAAAAAAAGGGCGCGATCGGTGGTCCATCGCCACCTGGAGGCCGGGACATCGGGAAAGGACGACCGGCGGGTCGATCATCGCGCCGGTCGGACGGCGTTTTTGCCCGAAAGATCGAGACCGATGGAAACGTCCCCGCACGCAAAGCCCGGAAAGGGGAATGATGGCGTGAGAATCCCGGTCATTTCCTTTGGCCGTGACAAGGACGGCTGGGAAGGGGGTGTTTCCGCAGCCTTCGGCCCAGAGCCGGGATGGAGCGAATGTGGCAGTTGCGGTGTCCGGTTTGAACGTGCGATAAAAGGTGGTTTCAGTGCGTCGTGGTCCGCAGTTGCGGTAGCCTGACGCCCGGAAACAGTGTGTCGGTACCGGGTGATGCGTTCGTCGTCGATGATTTCCGGGCCGGCCGCCGATTGGGTGGGGTTGCACGCGGCGGGGCTCGGATGTAGTTTGTTGGGTGGTATCATGTCCTGCCAACACCGTCGCTGCCGAAGACACTGGGGCGGGCGGCGCCGCGGTGCAGAATGTGCCGTCGAGAGGTAAGTAGAAGTTATGGACATTGAAGAATCCTTTAATCTCGCCATTCGGCGGATGCTGCGCGCCTCCGGCACGCATTACGTGCTTCATGTTGCCCTTAGCAGTTTTGGATTTATTCGTGGCAATCCCGAATTGATGTTATTTTTGCAGAACAGCATTAAGGATTTGGCCCAACCTTTGGCCGGCATCGTTTATCCGATGCGTCGCGGCGATCAGTTCGTGGTGCTGAACGGCGATGCCGGCCCCAAGATCGGGGAGATAACCGATTACATCATGGCGGCGGCGCTTCCCGAGCGGGACCCGAAGAGCAGCGAAGATCAGGCGCTGGTCCGGGTATTCCTGATCCCGCGGGACTATACGGCGCTACGGGAAGTTGCTAACGCCTGCATGGAAGTTCCCGCAGCCAAGCCGGGCGAGGCGGCGGCCGGTGCCGGCGCGATCAGACCGATTGAGGAGGACCTTGATGGGTTGCTCAATGCCTGGGCGCTCAACCGGCTCGAAATCGCCCTGGGGGAGATCGACCTTTCGCCTTACCTGCGGGCGCAGACGGTCTACGAGACCGACCATCAGGGACACTGGACGCCGCTGTTCGAGGAATGTTTCACCAGCCTCAACGATCTGCGCCGGGACAAGTTCCCCAAGCTGACGCTCCAGATTGAGGACCGGATGTTTGCCGAGTTGTGCCGGGCCCTTGATCGGCGCAGCGTTCCCGAGATTCTGCGCCGCCATCGCGCCAAGCCCGGGCATCGCCACAGCCTGAATGTCGGCCTCGCCACCTGCCATGCGGCGTTCTTCGAAAAATTCGTTCGGGAGTCGAGCGAGCTGGAGCGGCGGACATTGGTCCTGGAGATCAACCGTTCGGACCTGCTTCATCGACCGCGCGAAGTTGTTAAAACCCTGGCGAGCATGCGCGAAGCCGGCTTCGCTACCGCGCTTGACGGTATCACCCTGGACCTGTTGCCGTTTGTTAACCTGCATCGTCTTGATGTGGACTACTTTAAGATTGCACTGGCGCCGGGGCAGATGTCACTGTTGAAGGATCCCGACTGTGTCGCGTCTTTAAAACGGTTGCCGCGGAGCAAGATCATTTTATGCCGTTGCGAGAAGGAATCGGCGCTGCCGGTCGGACAGGCCTTTGGTCTGACCAAGTTCCAGGGCTGGGTGATCGATCGCCTGGCGTCGGGGGCCGGGGGCAGTCACGGCAGCTAGGGCGCCTTGTGCCCTTTCGGCCACACGGCGGGCCGCCGGTGACGAGGGCCTGGGCCGGGTTCATTGACAGACCGTGGTGGCGACGCACAGTCTCTCAGTATGACGATCACCCTTTCCCATATTTACCGCTACCCGGTCAAGGGCTTGAGTGCTCAGGCGATGCCCTGCGTCGAACTTGCGGCAGGCTGCGGTCTGCCCGAGGACCGACGTTTCGCGATCATGCATGGCGCTTCCACCTTCAATCCCAACGAACCATCCTGGCAACCCAAGACCAGTTTCCTGGGTCTTGCGCGCAACGAACGGTTGGGCACGCTGGAGACCGAGTATGACGACGTCACCACCCTGCTTACGGTGCGCCGCGGCGGCCGGCAGGTGGCGCGGGGACGGATCGGCACCCTGGTTGGGCGCGGTCTGATCGAACAGTTCCTGGCGGCCTACCTCAAGGACGAAGTTCCCGGCGTGCCGCGACTGGTCGAAGCCCCGGGGGTGATGTTCGGTGATACCCCGGAAAAGTGGGTTTCCATTGTCGGCGCGGCCAGTCTCCATGACCTGGAGCGGGTGGTTCACGAACCGGTCAACCCTTTACGTTTCCGCCCGAATTTCATCATTGCGGGCGCTGCGCCGTGGGAAGAGAGTCATTGGGTCGGCCGCACGCTGATGCTGGGTCCGGCCCGATTGAACGTCACCGTTCCGATCACGCGGTACAGTGCCATCAACGTCGAACCGGGCACCGGCGCACAGACGCTCAACCTGTTGTTGGCACTGGCCCGCGGCTTTGGGCATCAGCAGTGCGGTGTTTACGCCCAGGTGCTCACCGGTGGCGCGGTGGCAGTCGGCGATACTGCGGTGCTCGAGCCGACCTGAAGTCCCATCCGGTCAGACCGGCGGTCCGCGAAGTCGACCTGCAACCGACTCCGCCGGACCTCGCCATCACGGGGCTCAGGCGTTCAGGGATGCCCGGGTGTCCGTGATCGTGTCGTCATCTTCATCGTCTTCGTCGTCCTGCCCGTTACCCGGGGCGCCGCCGTCGCTGCGGCCATTGCGGCCCCGCTGCTGGTTGTTCTCTCCAGACGCCTCGTTGATCTGATTGATGATCCTGAAATAGTGCTCCGCGTGCTGGAGATAGTTTTCGGCGGCGATACGATCGCCGCTGGCGGCCGCGTCGCGGGCCAATGCCAGATACTTCTCGTGAACCTGGAAGGCATTGCCGCGAATGCGGACATCCGGGCCATTGCTGTCGAAGGTCTGGTGGCGCAGCGGCACATTCTGCCGGCGGCCGTTTCCCCGGCTGCGCGAGCGCCTGGTGTTTGGTCCCTGTCTCATTCGGCTTCAGCGGAGCCCCGTGTTGGAGGGTCGAAGATTGGTTGACCGGGTCACAAGACGACCGGCCCCGGCGGGTACCGGAACCGACCGGTACCGCACCTCTCAAGGAAACCGCGAGTCCTGAAACCCCCTAAAAACCATGGTCCTGGGGGCCTACGGCGACCGGCTGGACTCGGAAGTCCGTTCGTGCCCCGGCGAGGTGGCGGGTCTGCGCCCAACTTAACCCGCGTCCACCCGACATTGGCGGTGCCCTGTCGCGGCCAACCATCGAAACGACCCTAATCGCGAAGAGGTCTGGTTCCAATCAAATTTTGCCGCGATTTCCAAATTTATCGGCGGGTGCGGACGATGACACAACGCTCAACTCCACCGAGGTCGGCTCGGATGCCGTCGATCGTAAGCCCGGCGGCGGTGAACATTCCAGCCACATCCGCCGCTTGCCCGGCCCCCACCTCGAAGACCGCGACTCCGTCGGGGGTGAGCAGCGCCGACAGTTGCGGCGCCAGCCGGCGATACGCCTCAAGCCCGTCAGGTCCGCCGGCCAGCGCCAGCACCGGGTCGAAACGCGAGACTTCCGGTTCGAGGCCGGCAATCGCTCCGTCAGGAATATAGGGCGGATTGGCCAGAATGAGATCGAAGCGCGGCGGCGTCAGACGTCCGGCGAGGCTCCCGCACCAGTCCAGTTGGGCGAAACGGGCACGGGCGCCAAGCCCCAGCCGGGCTGCGTTGGCCGTGGCGGTGGCGATGGCCGGTGCGCTGGCATCAATGCCAAGGCCCCGGGCTTCCGGTCGCTCGCTGAGCAACGCCAGCAGCAGGCAGCCGCTGCCAGTGCCGAGGTCAAGCACCGCATGTGGGGCAGGGCCGGCAGCGGCCAGTGCCGCTTCGATCACCGTTTCCGAGTCGGGACGGGGATCGAGGGTCTCTGGGGAGAGATCGAAGCTGAGACTCCAGAATTCGCGCCGCCCCAGGATTCGCGATACCGGTTCGCGGGCGAGTCGACGGCGAAGCAGTTCCTCGAGGCGCGCCGCGGCCGTGGCCGACACCGCCCGGTCGGCGTGGATCAGCAACTGGTCACGATTGAGGTCGAGAGCGAACCCCACCAGGATGCGGGCATCAAGAGCCGGTTGTTCGATCCCGGCTGCGGCCAGCCGGGCCGCGGTCCGACGTCGGACGTCGCCGATGGTCGGTTGTCCGCGCTGCCACCGGTCTTGTTCCTGAGCCGGGCCGGGGGTATGGTCATGGCGCTCCATCTTTTCCTTCATGCCTTGGGGGCCCCTTATCCATGTCGATTCTCGCCTCGCGTCTTGCGCGTATCAAGCCCTCGCCAACCATCGCCGTCACCCAGAAAGCCCGGGACCTGAAGGCGGCGGGCCGGGACGTTCTCAGTCTCGGTGCCGGCGAACCCGACTTCGACACCCCCGATACCATCAAGGAGGCGGCGATTGCCGCCATTCGTGCCGGCGACACCAAGTATACTCCAGTGGACGGGACGCCGGCGCTGAAGAAGGCCATCGTTGCCAAGTTCAAGCGGGAGAACGGTCTGGACTACAGTGTCGACCAGATCAATGTCGGGGTCGGCGGCAAGCAGGTTTTATACAATGCGCTGGTCGCCACCCTCAATCCCGGTGACGAGGTGGTGATTCCAGCGCCGTACTGGGTCTCCTACCCGGACATGGTGGAACTGGCCGAGGGAACCCCGGTGCCGGTCGGTTGTCCGCCGGAAAAGGGGTTCAAGCTCCAGCCCGCCGATCTCGAGCGTGTGATCACCCCCAAGACCAAGTGGGTGATCCTGAACTCGCCGAGCAATCCCAGTGGCGCCGCCTATACCCGGGATGAACTCAAAGCACTGACCGATGTCCTGTTGCGCCATCCCCAGGTCTGGGTGATGACCGACGACATTTACGAGCATCTCGTCTATGACGGCTTTGTCTTCACCACCCCGGCCCAGGTCGAGCCGGGGCTCTACGACCGCACCCTGACGGTCAACGGCGTATCCAAGGCCTACGCCATGACCGGCTGGCGAATCGGCTATGCCGGCGGTCCCAAGACCCTGATCAAGGCCATGGCTATGGTCGAAAGCCAAAGCACCAGCAACCCGACCTCGATCAGTCAGGCGGCGGCGGTGGAAGCCCTCAACGGCCCGCAGGATTTCATCAAGGAGCGGGCGGAAGTGTTTCGTGCGCGCCGCGATCTGGTGGTGTCGCTGCTCAACGACGCTCCCGGGATTCAGTGCCACAAGCCGGAAGGAGCCTTCTACGTCTATCCGTCCTGCGCCGGGACCATCGGCAAGACCACCCCCGATGGCAAGCTGATCCGCACCGACGACGACTTCGTCACCTTCCTGCTCGAAGCCGAGGGGGTGGCGGTGGTTCAAGGTTCGGCGTTCGGCCTCGCGCCATTCTTCCGCATTTCTTATGCCACTTCTACCGAGGTGCTGACCGAGGCAGGCCGACGCATCCAGCGTTTCTGTGCCTCTTTGCGCTGAAGGACTTTGGTCTCCGCCCGCGTCCCTTCGGGGGGCGGGCGGAGGTGACGATTTGTGACGATAAGACGGGGAATCGGGTCAAGAACACCGGTCAGCGTCCTGGCCCGTCACGCTGGGCGGCTGACTCCAGTGGTGCCAAAGCGTGCGCCGAAGGTCAATGTTACCGGGACTCTTTGGCTGTTACCGCGCGGTCGCCATCCCGGTTGGCGCCAATACGATTGCCGCTCGCGGGGCCAGGCAACCTTGCGCCCGCAGATGCTGATGCCGGCGCCCGGCCCGATCACCGGCCGAAAGGAATTTTGGTCCAGACGCCCACAGGCGTTCCGATCCTAACAAAAAAGCAAGAAAGCCGGACCCAAACTTCGTGAATCGAGATTCCGAGCGAACCCGGAAAAGGATGCTTGCCAATGCCCCAGTCCAACAAGAAGTCCGCCCCCCGTTGCGCGGCCCTGGTCGGCCCCTATCTCAGCGGCAAGACCACGCTGCTGGAGAGCCTGTTGTTCGCCACCGGGGCGATTTCGCGCAAGGGCAGCGTCCGCGACGGCAACACCGTCGGGGACGGCGCGGCCGAGTCCAGGGCCCGGCAGATGAGCGTCGAGGTTGGTCTGGCCAGCACCGAGTATTTGGGCGAACGGTGGTCTTTCCTTGACTGTCCGGGGTCGGTGGAACTGGCCGCCGAGGCCCGGTCGGCGCTGATGGCGGCGGATCTCGCGGTGGTCGTGGTGGAACCGCTCCCGGAGAAGGCCAGGCCGCTCGCGCCGTTACTTAAGTATCTGGACGACAATGCGATTCCCCACGTTCTGTTCATCAACAAAGTCGACCTGCTGACCGGCGGTCAGGAGGCCCGGATCAGCGAGGTGATGGAGGCGTTCCAGGGAGTCTCGGCCCGGCCGCTGGTCTTGCGCCAAGTGCCGATCCGCGACGGTGACACCGTCACCGGCCATGTGGATCTGGTCAGTGAACGCGCCTACCGTTTCAATCCCCACGCTCCTTCGGATCTCGTGCCGATTCCCGACACCGTCCGCGAGCGCGAGCAGTCGGCGCGCCAGGAATTGCTGGAGGCTTTGGCCGACTTTGACGACCGCCTGCTGGAGCAACTGCTGGAGGATATCGCCCCCGAGAAGGAGGAGGTCTATCGGTTGCTGACCCGGGAACTGGCCATGGACCAGATCGTGCCAGTACTGGTGGGCTCGGCGGAGAACGACAACGGCATCGTCCGGTTGCTGAAGCTGCTGCGTCACGAGGGGCCAGAGGTGGCGAGCACGGCGCTGCGCCTGGGCATCGACGCCGAAGGCAGCACCACGGTTCAGGTGTTCAAGACATGGCTTGCCGCCCATGCCGGCAAGCTGGGCTTTTCCAGGGTCTGGCACGGCACCGTCGCCGATGGCATGACGCTGGGCGGCGAACGGGTCAGCGGCCTCTATCGCATGATGGGCGCCGAGCAACAGAAGATCGCCGAGGCCGGGGCCGGCGAGGTGGTGGCGTTGGGTCGCCTTGAACGTGCGGCCACCGGTGATATTCTTTCGGATCGATCGGCAGCCAAACGCTCGCCGCTGTGGCCCGTGGTGCCGCCACCGGTGTTCGGCCTTGCGGTCACCGCCGAAAACCGCAACGACGAGGTCAAGCTGACCGCAACGATTCAAAAGATGAGCGAGGAAGACCCGACCCTGGTTCTGGAACAGTGCGCCGACACCGGCGAACTGGTTTTGTGGGGGCAGGGCGACATCCATCTTCAGATCGCCATCGACCGTTTGCGCAACCGCTACAACATTCCGGTCCGGTCGCGCCCGCCCCAGGTGCCCTATAAGGAGACCATCCGCAAGGGCATCGCCCATCACGCCCGATTCAAGCGCCAAACCGGCGGCCATGGACAGTTCGCCGACATTCATGTGGAGATCAAGCCGTTGCCGCGCGGCACCGGCTTTGCCTTTACCGAAAGTGTCGTCGGCGGCACCGTGCCGCGGCAGTACATTCCGGCCGTGGACCAGGGGGTGCGCGACAGTTTGCTGCGCGGGCCGTTGGGCTTTCCGGTGGTGGATGTCACAGTCAATCTGTCGAGCGGTCAGTTCCATGCCGTGGACAGTTCGGAAATGGCGTTCAAGACGGTTGCGCGCGTCGCCATGACCGAGGCGATGCCCCAGTGCGAGCCGGTACTGCTGGAGCCGATTCTGGCCGTTACCGTTCTGGTGCCAAGTGATTTTACCAGCCGGGTCCAGCGGGTGGTCTCGGGCCGACGCGGGCAGATTCTCGGCTTTGATGCCAAACCCGATTTCGAGGGTTGGGACGAGGTCAAATGCACCATTCCCCAGGCGGAGATGCACGACCTGATCGTCGAACTGCGGTCTCTGACCCTTGGTGTCGGCACCTTCACCTACAGCTTCGACCGTCTGGCGGAAATCACCGGCCGCATTGCCGACCGGGCAATCGAACAGCGTAAAAGCGCCCTGGGGGAAAACGTTGGCCGGTAGTGACCCTCACGGGGGACTGCCGGGCGCTACGGTTCGCACCAGCCCGTCAACGGGGCAGGGTTTGGGGTGTGTCGGGTTGAGACACACCCCCAAATTCGGTACAGGTCGTCGAAAGGACGTTATCGCCTGGGCCGGCGGATTACTGGGGCGCGCTGGTCGACGGCGACGCTGCGTCGTGAGGGATGGCTGAGGCGTCGGCCGTGGCCGGAGCAACGACATCCGGCGAAGTGGGCGGGGAGGCGGGCAGGGGAGCGGGCCTGTCGGCGTCGAGTCGGGTGATCGCGACGTTCTTGGTGCCATGCTTCTGGCATACCGTCTTCCGGGTCGCGAGATACCGCTCCTTGGCCTTCTGATAATCCGCAGCTTCCGCCTTGGCGGCGTCGCCGTCCGCGGCTCCGTTGGCTTCCTGGCTGCCACCGGACGGAATGCCACTTTCCTGGCCACTGCCGTTGTTGGGATCCTTGTTCTGATCGTCCATGAACGAGGCGACCCGATTCCCGGCCCGATAGAAGAAGAACATCTCGCCCAGGGCGACGTATCCGGCCACCAGCGGCAGAGTCGAGCCGACCAGATCGCCAACCGTCGCAGGTCCGTAAAAGGGTAACACCAGAAACGGGCCATCGGGCAGGCCGTAGGAACAAATCACCTCGCCCATGTCGCGGGGTTCGGGCTTTACTCCGGCCGCGGAGGCCAGGTCGTAGACCCCGCCATAGCCCCAGACGAGATTATAAAAGAAACGCCGGGTCGCGATTCCGGCATTGCCGAGATCGCCCTCGGCCAAGCTGCTGAACGCAATCACCGGTTCACCGAGATTCGCAAAGAAATTACTGACCCCGCGTCGCACCCCCGCGGGAACCGCATCGGTAAAGAACTGATTCGCACCACTCTCTGAAGATGTATAATACTTATGATTGAAATTATTCATAGTCTGGTTGAACTGCTCCAGAGCATCGCCGTCGGCCCAGGCCCATGCCGGGTTAAGCGTCAGCACCGAACCAAGAACAACGGGAAGCAAATTTCTGTGGCAGCGCATCATCACCACCGGGGAGTCCCAGCCGACAAAGCATCCGCGAAAAAAATTCGCGCGCGAGCCTGACGCGCAACCTCCGACCGCGAGATGTCGATTGATTCTAAACCCGAATTTCGATTTTGTCAAACAATCTTGGCTCGAAATCGCTGGCTGAGACATCAGGACAATTCTGTCAGACCATCGCAAATCGGCTCATTGGCTCTTGTGGATTCCGTTGTCGGTGGTCCACCATGGCCGCGGGACCGGGACGGCAAAACGGACCCGGCATGAGTCGAAGGAGGGGCCATGGACAGAAGTCGCGCGGATTATCAGCCGTTTAGCGTGGTCGTGATTGAAGATCAGGCATTCGTGCGCAAGACCGTCGTGCAGTTGTTAGGGCAACTGGGCTTTGGCCGGATCGGCGAGGCCGAGGAAGGGGAGGCCGGACTGCGCGAGTGCCAACGGGCCAACCCCGATATCATCGTCTGCGATGTTGAGATGCGGCCGGTCAATGGCATGGATTTCCTGACCCGGCTGCGTGCCAGCAGCGAAATCAGGAATCCCCGAACGCCGGTGATCTTCCTGACCAAACACAGCGAATCGGAAATCGTGAAGCAAGCCATGGCGCTTGGCGTGAACGCCTTTGTGGTCAAGCCACCAACGTTACCGGCACTTCGGGAACGGATCGATCGCTTTCTGTTTCCGACGTAACGTCGGAGAACCGCCCCCGGGTCAACCGTCCCGGGGGGTCAGGAATGGGGGGCGCCCGGCCCCTGGCCGCCTGGCCCGTTCTTGCCGCCGGAGAATCGGCCGACATTACTCAGCATCTGTTCGAGAAAGCCAAGATCCTTACCCGCAGTGGGCGTGGTCCGCGAGACGAAATCGACATCCTGCCCAGCGGACAGGTCCACCTGCTCAATCTTACGCAGGGTGTTGCTGTCATCGAAATGGAATACCACCACCTTGCGTTCGACCACCTCGGGTGCCATGAACGCAACCTTTTCGGTACGCTGACCGATATAGTACCAAGTGTTGGTATCAAGGGTGCCGGTTGCGGACGGCGTCCCCAGAGCGTTGGCGACATCGCTCTTGTTGCTGGTCCCTTCGTGGATATCGGCGAGGCGATCAGCCTCAACGATATTGCCGTTGGTCGCCACGATGGGCGAACACGACGTCGCGGCCGAAACCAGCAATCCGAGGGCAAACAATTTGACAGTGGCCGATCCGGTCATGACAATCGACTATCGTGATGTGGTGGACGGGCAATCGCCGGTGCCGGATCACTCCCTGCACCCGACGGGCACCCTCAAACGCCGACCACAATCGCACCGGTGGGTTTGGTCTGTCAACGTATCGCTGGCACGAAAATGATCGCACTGTTGAACCATCTCTTTGAGCGACCGCCCGACGCCCCGGAAACGCGCTGCTATGCGGGGCTGACGGCCCAGGCCCGGCGCGCCGAGTTCTACCGGTGGTGGGGGGTTCCCGACACCCTGGAGGGCCGTTTTGAATTACTGGCACTCCACGCCTTTCTGATTCTACACCGGCTGAAGCGGCAAGGCGAAGAGGCCCGGCGATTCTCGCGGCGTCTGTTCGAGGTTATGGTCGCCGATGTCGACGGCTTGGGGCCTGGGCCGTGGCTGGACGAGTCTCCGGCGGTACCGCCGGTGCGGGCGCTGGCGCGGGGCTGTAACCGCCGCCTTCATGCCTACGACAGCGGACTGGAGGCCGGAGCCGACTCGGCGGTATCCGTCGGCGGCGGCCCTCTGGTGATTGCGCTTTCCAGAAATCTCTATCGGACCAAAGCCGTACCGGGACCGGTGACGGCAGGGATGGCCGCTTATGTCGGTAATTCGGTGACGCTGCTGACGAAGCAGCCGCTGGAGCGGGTGCTGGCCGGCGGCGTCCGCTTTCCCGAGCCGCCGATTCCGGCTTGGGCATCGGCCGCTTCCTGGTTGGCGGCGTACCGGATCGGGCAGGGGGGAATGTAATGACAGGAGATATCCCGGAATTTTCGCGGGTCGTCCAGGAAGAGATGGTGACGGCTGGTGGACTGGTGCGCGAGGTCGAGGCCAGCCCGAGCGAATGCCGGGCGCTGGCGGCCCGGTTTGGGCTGGTGGCGGTCAACCGCCTGAACGCCACGGTCCGGTTGCACCGATTGGATGGTGGACCGATGGTGCGGGTGCGGGGCCGACTGTCGGCCGATGTGGTGCAGACCTGCGTGGTTTCGCTCGACCCGGTACCGGCCCATGTGGTCGAGGACTTTGCCGCGCTGTTCGCCCCCGAGGCGCTGATTCCGCCGCCCGACCCCGATGGCGCCTGCGATGTGGTGCAGGATCCCTTCGCGCCGGACGAGGACCTGCCCGAAGCGATCACCGGAACCGGCATTGATATCGGCGAGTTGAGCGCCCAGCACCTGTCGCTGGCGCTTGACCCCTATCCACGCCGGCCTGGGGCGGTTTTTGCCGGTTTTGACGATCACGCCACCGATCCCGACGGCGTAACCAATCCGTTCAAGGCGCTGGCGGCGCTCAAGCGACCCGATTAACCCAGGATATCGCTTGCTCTGCATCTACATTGCTTGTATTGAATGCGCCGCGTGAAGGGCGGCCCGTTCTCTGGCCGCCCTTTCCACTCGGCCGGTACGACGGGACTCGAAATCGATGGGAATCGAGGGGAGTTCGTCACCGGGAGCAAGATATTCACCGCGTTGAGACCGAGTAAAGACCATGGCTGTTCCCAAGAAGAAAACATCGAAATCCCGGCGCAACATGCGGCGTGCCCATCACGCGCTGACCGCGGAATCGCATGCCGAATGCCCGAACTGCGGCGAATTGAAGCGTCCCCATCACGTTTGCCTTGCTTGCGGTTACTATGATGGCCGTGAAGTGGTGAAGACCGCCGCGGCGTGATGGCACGGCGGATGGCATAACCAACGCGAAGGAGCCCGGCGGTGAGTGGACGTCTGACCATCGCGCTTGATGCCATGGGGGGCGACCACGCGCCCGATATGGTGGTGGCCGGGGCCGCTTTGGCCCGGGAACGTCATCCCGGGGTTGACTATCTGATGTTCGGTGACGAGCATCGGATCGGTCCGTTGCTGGCAAGGCGACCGGGGCTGAGGGACGTAACCACGATTCAGCACACTCCCGATGCCGTCTCCGGCGACGCGAAAGCGGCTGTGGCGTTGCGCGGTGGCCGCAACACCAGCATGCGTCGCGCCATCGACGCAGTGGCGGAGGGCAGGGCCGGAGTCGTGGTTTCCGCCGGTAATACCGGCGCGCTGATGGCCATGGCCAAGATGGTGTTGAAGACGTTGCCGGGAATCGACCGGCCGGCCATTGCCTCGTTCTTTCCGACCCAGCGCGGCGAGAGCGTAATGCTGGATCTTGGCGCCAACCTTGAATGCGATGCCGACAATCTGGTGCAGTTCGCCGTGATGGGGTCGGCGTTTGCCCGAACCGTGCTCGGCCTGATTGAACCGACGGTCGGCCTGCTCAATGTCGGGTCGGAAGATCAGAAAGGGCACGAGGCGATCAGGGAGGCGGCAGCGCGGTTACGCACCCTCACCCTGCCGTTGCGCTTTCACGGCTTCGTTGAAGGTAACGATATTGCCGCCGGCAAGGTCGATGTGATCGTCACCGATGGCTTTACGGGCAATGTTGCGCTCAAGACCGCCGAGGGCACCGCGCGGCTCTATTCGGAGTTACTCCGGCGTACCTTTGAAGCTTCGTTTCTGGCACGGCTGGGGTATCTATTGGCCCGGCCGGCGTTTAAGAAACTCAAGGCGCGCACGGATCCAAGGCGGTATAATGGTGCCATGTTCCTGGGCCTGCGTGGCATATGTGTCAAGAGCCATGGTGGGACCGACGAAATCGGTTTCGCCAATGCCATTGGCGTCGCCTTCGATCTGGCGACGCAAGGCTTCAACGAACGGATCAAAGAAGAGATGCCGCGCCCCGGCGCGACAACGGGTTCCGACATCGACGCGGCGGCGGTCTGAATGGTAGTACGGTCCCTTATCACTGGCTGCGGCTCGTGTTTGCCGCGCCAGTCGGTCAGCAATCATGAACTGGCCCAGCGCGTCGACACCTCCGATGACTGGATCGTGCAGCGTACCGGTATTCGCAGCCGCCATATTGCCGGCGACGGTGAAACGACGTCGGATCTGGCGTTCGGGGCCGCCCAAAGTGCGCTGGCCCATGCGGGCATTCCGGCCAGCCGCATCGATCTGATCGTGCTGGCCACCACCACGCCCGATCATACCTTTCCGGCGACGGCGGTCAGAGTCCAGGCGCGGCTTGGCCTCACCACCGGGATTGCCTTCGACGTCCAGGCGGTGTGTTCCGGTTTCGTTTACGCGCTGGCGGTGGCCGATAATTTTCTGCGCCTGGGCCAGGCGCGCACCGCGCTGGTGATCGGTGCCGACACCTTTTCGCGCATTCTCGATTGGAATGACCGCACGACCTGTGTGTTGTTCGGTGATGGTGCGGGCGCGGTGGTGCTGGAGGCGACCGACGGGCAGGGTACGGTGTCCGACCGTGGTGTGCTGTCCACCCATCTGCACTCGGACGGTCGCCACTATGAGGCCCTGTGGGTCGATGGCGGGCCGTCAGCGACTCAGACCACCGGCCACGTTCGAATGAACGGTCAGGAGGTGTTCCGTCACGCGGTATCCCGCCTTAGCGAGGTGGCGGCCGAGGCGCTTGCGGCGAACGGAGTCGAGCCCGGGCAACTGGACTGGCTGGTGCCCCACCAAGCCAATTTGCGCATCATTGAGGGCACGGCCCGCAAGCTGCACCTGCCACTGGAAAAGGCGGTGATCTGTGTTGACCACCATGGCAATACCTCGGCGGCCTCGATACCGCTGGCGTTGACCGAGGCCGTGACGGACGGCCGGATCAAATGCAGCGATCTGGTTCTGATGGAAGCCATGGGCGGCGGCTTCACCTGGGGCTCGGCGCTGGTGCGCTGGTAGTGGTGGCCGGAAAAGGCCGGGGACTGGCGGCCGTCCTTCGTGTCACGAGTCGAATCACGGTCGCAAGCTTTTGAATTGACGGGGTTAGTTCGGCGGATTAGGCTGTCGTTCCGGGTTCTCGGAGGGACACCGTCATGCTGAACAATACTGTAACACGCGCTCAACTCAGCGAAGCAGTTTATCAGGAAGTCGGCTTGTCGCGGAATGAATCCGCTGAGCTGGTGGAAACCATCCTTAATGAGATTTCTGATGCCCTGGCCCGAGGCGAGATGGTCAAGATCTCGTCTTTTGGCAGTTTTTCGGTGCGTCAGAAGGGGCAAAGGATCGGCCGCAACCCCAAGACCGGGGAGGAAGTGCCGATTCTGCCGCGTCGGGTGTTGGTATTCCGGGCCAGTCATGTCCTGAAGAATCGCATCAACGAAGTCTTGGCCGAGGCCGAAAATGCCGGGTCGTCCTGAGGACGAGTATGGACAAAGAAGAAGCCAGACCGCGCGCCGGCGTCAAGTCGGCGACTGCCTTCAGGACCATCAGCGAAGTCTCTGACGAGCTGGAAGTACCTCAGCACGTTCTGCGCTTTTGGGAAACCAAGTTTCCTCAGGTCCGCCCGCTCAAGCGTGGCGGCGGTAGGCGCTATTACCGGCCGGAGGACGTGGCGCTGCTGCGCAACATCCGGCGCCTGCTGTACAGCGAAGGTTACACCATCAAGGGCGTACAGCGGCTGCTGAAGGAGTCGCGGTCGGCCGGCACCGGCAGCGACGCCGAGGTGCTGGTCGAGACTCTGGCCGACGCGGATATGGAAGGGCCGGAGTCGTCCTGCGCTGAGATGCCCGGCGAGGAGGAGGCGGCGTCCGGGGATGAGACGCCGAATCCGGCGAAAGTCGACTCCGGCCTTTCCCCGGCCGTTTCTCCCGCGCCGCCGGCTGTCCCGGTCATCCCGGTGGTGGCGGTACCCTCGGCATCGCCACCCTCGGCGCCGGTCGATGTACCCAGTGCCGCTTCGGTTGCTGCACAACCTTTGGTGGTGGCGTTGCCGCTCTGGCATCGGCGGCAACTGGCGGCGCTCCGCGCGGAGTTGATCGAACTCAAGGCGCTGCTGCAAAAGGCGGGCCGCTAGCCGGCGAGGGGGGCAGCCAGCCGCGGTCACGGCGCTGCCACCACGCGGCGGCCAGTGCGTCTGCTTCGGCCGGCGAATTTGCCCGACCCAGCAGACGTAACGCCACGGCCACGGTGCCGACCACCAGGGCTGTGGCGTGGTCGTCCTGGATTTCGCCCCGCCACAAGGCCGGTATCCGCCCCGACTCGGCCGGTCCCGGACCGGGCGGGTCGGGCTGATGTCGTAACGCGGGCCACGACTCGCGATCCAGCCCGCCATGCCCGACGACGAAGACTTCGCAGACTTTGTGGGCTGGTCGTTCGGCCTCGCCGCCGCCACCCTTGAATACCGCCAGTCGGGGTTGCCCCAGCAGTGCCGCCGCTTGCTGCTGCAATTCCCGGTACGGCGGATGGAACACACCCTGGATCAGGTGCGGCGCTCCGAAAGGGTTGAGCAGGCGGGCCACGGTGTTGGCGGCGGTCCGCAGCCCGAGTCGCCGGCGCAGGGCAATCAGCTCCTGGAGCCGGGGGCAGAGGCGGGAAAGCGGCATGAAGGCGAAGCCGTGCCGGGAGAGGGTGGAACCGGCCTCGACGGCGTTTGCCGAGGCCGTCAGGCCCAACAGGCCGAGCATGCGCTCCGCCGTTTCAGGGTGATCCTGGTGACCACCAAAGCCGTGCATGAATACGCGAATCCCGTTTGCCGCCAGCAGTGCCGCCGACAGCACGAACCAAGGCAGTCCGCGGGTGCTGCCGCCGGCGTAGGTCGGCCAGTCAAGATCGGGTACGGGCGCGGCAACCGGCCGGGCCACGGTCGCGCGCAGGGCTCGGACCATGCCGGCGACCTCCGCCGGGCTCTCGCCGCGATAGCGCAACAGCGCCAGCAGCGCCCCAACCTGAACCGGCTCAACCGTTCCGGCGCAGATCATGGCCATTGCAGCCTCGGCCTCGTCGAGCGTTAACGACCGCGATCCGCCCGGGCCGCGACCAAGGATGCGGATGAAGCCGGCAAAACGGGATACGTCATCATTTGGGTGGGGCGGCGGTATGATCATGCGAGCGACTCCCTTCGGAACGGGGCTGGGCAGGGTGCGGGGGACCGCGAATACCCAAAATTTACCAATAATTTATTCCGCCTACGACATTGCGCAGACTTCAGAAACGCCGTCTTTTGGAATAAACTTTACGTATAAGGCGCGGGATTGGACTCGAATAAAAACGGGTGCAAAAGGGACTATTTGTGCGGAAATATTGAACGATGGCGAAAGTTACCCGCATAATGATCGGAAAGGGGGGCGATCGAGTCTTGCTGTTGCCAAGATAGGGGGCCAAAAAAGGGGCGGGCTTGTCAGTCACAATCTTTATTGCGCGTGTACGGGTGTCGGAGTCCCGATTGGCTGTTTATAATCAGCGTACAAAAAACTGATTTACAGTTGCAATCTGGTAAGGGAGTGAAGAGCACTCAAGACGGTGGGATGCGATTACCGGGCCGTTTCCGGGAGAATCTCGATGCGACTGACGCGCTATACCGATTTCTGCTTCCGGGTTCTGATCCACGTTGGTCTGAAGGGTGAAGCCCTGTCGACCACGCGGGAGATCAGCGATCGCTATCAGATCTCCAACAATCACTTGATGAAGGTGGTCTATGACCTTAATGTTCTGGGCTATCTTGAGACGGTCAGGGGTAAGAACGGTGGCATTCGGCTGGGCCGGGCACCGGACAGCATCAATCTCGGCACGCTGATCCGGGAGACCGAGACGGATTCTGCGCTGGCGGAATGTCAAACGGCGGACAACCGGTGCCGGATCGCCCCCGGTTGCCGGCTTCGTGAGGTATTGAGCGAAGCGTTGGGTGCCTTCCTGACCGTGCTTGATCGTTATACGCTAGCTGATTTGCTGGAACCGAAGGAAGAACTGTCGCGATTGCTCGGCCTCGATTTTTCGCAATCTGCCCTCGCCCGGAACCGGGCTTTTAAACGGGCGGTCCGATAAAAGAGGATGAATGAAGCCTCCCTCACGCCCCGGCCAAGTGGACCCAACCAATTTGGCATACCGCCGTCGCTGTCATCATCCCGGTTTGCCACGGCGGCTCCCCCAGACGAAACGCACGTCGGTGGCCACACCGTCTCGCCAATTTCGGCCCCGATAGCGGCATTGTGCCTGATCGGTCAGCAACGGGCGCCACCGAAATGCGTGCGTTTGTCATAGTCAGTGAGCCATCTCGCCGCCGGGGGCAGCGGCGAGATGGTAGACCAAGCCCAGGTCCACCACATTGACTGCGAGTTCCGGGTCGAGCACGGCCCGTAACGCCGAACGCAGATATGGCGCAGGTCCAACCTGGAATGCCCGTTCATCGGGTGGGCCGTAGACCATCGAAAGTGTTGCGGGGAGCCTGATCCTGACTCTTCGGCGGCTCGCGGCTCTTTTTTGACAATGGAGAGGGGATAGGGTAGGGAGCGTCCCAAGACCGAAATGTACCTGATTTGCCCCATAACATCGGCGCTTTTCCGATCGGCGAGGTTTGCTCGCAGGGAATGGCGGCCATATCAGGGACGCAAAGGACAGGCATTGCCGCCGGGACAAGTTGGCCCGGGTCTGGGCGAAAAACCAACGCCTTTCGGGTGGTCTTGGGTGGGCAGCGACGATTTTTGGAGGAATAAGGATAAACCGGCCTATAATAACAGCCGTGCATGGGGTAGGTTCTGGTTGGCTCATGAGCAGGGAACCGGGATTCCGGGTGGCCGGACTCGTTGGCGTCGCGGGGGTTCTGCGGTCGCGGTGCCGGTGTGCGGGGGACGTGTCGTCGAAGGAATCTGATGTCTCGCCAGAAGATGTAAGTTTGACGTATAGATTAGTCACGAAGAGCTTGCGGAGGGGTGCCGTGACGGCGGTCCTCCGGGAGCGGAGGTGTATCGGTGCGGGATTGCTGGGAGGAGTTACGGGGATGAGAATCCTGCTGGCCGATGATCATGTGCTGTTTCGCTCGGGGATGCGCTACATCCTGGCGGACCTGGATTCCGACATGACCATCCAGGAGGTTGGCTCCGGCGAGGATCTGGTACGGGCCGCCCGTGAGCAGCCCTACGATCTGGTGCTGATGGACATGCTGATGCCAGGCATGAACCAATGCGACGTTATCGGTGCGCTCAAGGACCTTCAGCCGGAACTGCCGATCGTCATCATTTCGATGCTGGACAGCCCTGGCATCATCCGTTCGGCGGTGGCCGCGGGGGCATCGGGGTTCATTCCCAAAACGTCCACATCGGAAATCATGACCGAGGCGATCCGGCTGGTGCTGGCAGGCGGCGTCTATCTGCCGCCGGCGGTGCTCGGTCGGGAAGAAGACAATCGTTCCGAAGACGAAGAACCCGCTGCGGTCCCGATCGAGGCACATCTCACCCGGCAGCAGCGGGCAGTGCTGGCAGAGCTGTCTCTGGGCAAGTCCAATAAGGAAATTGCGCAGTCTTTGGCCATCTCCGAGGCTACGGTCAAGGTTCATCTGGCCGCCATCATGAGAACACTTAAGGTACGTAATCGAACCCAGGTGGTGCTCGCCGCCAAGCAACATAATCTTTTGGCGTGACCAGGGAGATGGCGGCATGGCAGAAGCCGGTCCAGCCGCCGGTGTCTCGGCCCTGTCGGATAAATCGGCTGGTTGATCGCCGGGCTTCCGCCGTCGACTCATGTTCCGGGTTGTGATTCTTTTTTCGGGAGCCGGCCGGTTTGGAAGAGCCGCGCTACGCAACGGGCGCCCGAGCCCAAGTGCAGCGCCTTGGCGCCGCCAAACAGGCATGCCCAAGGTAAAATATCGGACTGATATATGATGCTTTCGGTGGCTCTTCGCTGTTTCACATGGGTAGCTGGAGTTCCAGCTTGCCGGCGATCAGGTAGATGATCGCCTTCAGGTTGCGGGTAGATCGGTAGCCCCGAGCCTTTGCTTTGGCAGCCTGGATAAGGCTG
>Ga0302319_10002538_pt1 | contig 39232 bp, 36 predicted proteins | sample Bog_T0_2_FD_203319 | JGI IMG/M metagenome (GOLD analysis project Ga0302319, IMG submission 203319) | Peat permafrost microbial communities from Stordalen Mire near Abisko, Sweden - Bog_T0_2 | ecosystem: Environmental > Terrestrial > Soil > Wetlands > Peat | place: Sweden: Abisko, Stordalen Mire... | reverse complement strand
GAAATTGCGTTAGTTGACATAATGTTATCCGTTGCCCGTGTTCCGTTGGACATATAACGGCATCGAAATGCGTCTCTTGAGCGATTTCGCTGACTGAGTTGGCATAGAACCTGCTTTGTAGTTGACCCAAGGGCAGCAACCGGTGTTGCCCCAGGACAAGGGATCGGCAGCCAACTGGCCAAACGATGCATTACTTACTCGACAGCCTCGAGAGAGCGGCAACGCAAGGCCATGCGGGCGGCGGCAGGCGGCAATTTATTGCCGCGCGGCCCTTCATCAATGAAAGGAAACTCATATGTCGTTAATCACCAACTTGAGCCCGACGCCCACGGCGCAAACCGCAACGAATGTCCATCCGCATGGCCATAAGCACGGTTTTCACGTGGATTTGACCAGCGATTCCACCACCACCGACTCATCCGCGCAGGTACCGGTCGGGACGGCGCAAAATCTATTTGGGAGTCTGTTGCAGTCGTTGGAGCAGGTCATCGGAATACAGCCGAGCACGTCGACCACCACCACGACCCCGGTAGCGACGACGTCTTCGGGCAGCACGGCGACGTCCAGCACCACGGCGGCGCCTTCGGCGAATCCGACGGCCACCCAGTCTGCGAGTACTTTGTTGCAAAATTATTTGAACAACGCCGCGCAGAACCAAAAGCCCGATGGATTGACACTGCCCAATGTTGCAGGGAACTTGCGCATCAACGTGTAATCGCGCATTGCTCAATTGACGTTCACAGGGCGCCCGGCTAGGCTCAAGTCCGCCGGTAAAATGCCCTGGTGAACGTTATTAAGCGACTGCCAACTCTGTTCATTCCTCATGGCGGCGGCCCATGCTTTTTCATAGAGCCACCGCCGAACGACCCGCACATGTGGGACGGCTTGGCCGCGTACCTTCGCGGCATCGACGCCTCGCTCGGCGTTCGGCCAAAAGCGGTGTTGGTGATTTCCGGTCATTGGGAAAACCCGCTGCCGACATTCAACATTGCCACCAAGCCTGGCCTGCTGTTCGACTACTACGGTTTTCCGGACCATACCTACCGCTTGAAATATCCGGCCGCCGGTGCGCCGGAGCTTGCCGAGCGCGTGCGCAAGCTCCTCGACGAAGCGGGCTTCAAGAGCGACGTCGAAACCAAGCGCGGTTTGGATCACGGCGTGTTCGTGCCGTTTCTTCTCGTCTACCCGAATGCCGATGTGCCGATCTTGCAGCTATCGCTGCAGGCGAGTCTTGATCCCGCCTTGCACCTTGCTTTAGGCAATGCCCTGGCCCCCCTGCGCGATCAGGGCGTCCTGATCGTCGGCAGCGGCATGAGCTACCACAATCTGGCCGACATGTTCTCTGGACGTGGCCGAGAAGCATCCCTTGCCTTCGATGCGTGGTTGGGCGAGGCGGTGCAAGATCCCGCGACGCGCACCGAGCTGCTCGCCAAATGGCGCGAGGCGCCCGGCGGCGCAGCCTCGCACCCGCGCGAGGAACATCTTATTCCTTTGATGGTGGCGGCCGGCGCGGCGCAAGGAGATCGCGGAGTTCGCAGCTTCGGGGAATCGATCGGCGGCAAGCAGATCTCGGGTTTTCAGTTTGGCTGAGAAACCTTGAAGCTACCTGCATTCCTTGTCTCGAGCCTGCTGATCGCTGCGGCCCCAGCGGCGCTTGCCGCCGAGCCACCGACGATCGTGATTCGCGCACACTCCTTGATCGATGGGGCGAGCGATAAGCCGCGGCAAAACGTCGAAGTGGTGATTCGTGGCAACCGCATCATCGATGTGCGTGCCGCAAATACTCAGGCGCCGCCGGCGGCGCAAATCATCGACTTGGGCGGCGCGACCTTGCTGCCGGGTTTGATCGACACGCACACTCACATTTTCTTGCAGGGCGAGGATCCGGCGGCCGGTGGTTACGATGTCCAGCTGCTGAAATATCCGGCCTCGTACCGGGCGGCGCGTGCGGTCGTGTCGGTGCGACGTGCGCTCGAGCAGGGATTCACCAGTATTCGCGACTTGGAAACCGAGGGCGCCGGTTACGGCGACGTCGGCATCAAAAGAGCGATCAACGAAGGCATCATCCCCGGCCCGCGAATGTGGGTGAGCACGCTGTCGATCTCGACCACCGGTGGTTATCCCCTCGAAGGTTACGCACCGGAGCTCATGACGCTCCCCAAGGGTTCGCAGTTGATCGATGGGCCCATCGAAGCACGCAAGGCGGCGCGCGAGCAGTTGGACAGGGGCGCGGACTGGATCAAGGTGTATATGACCCACCGCTCCTGGCTCGACGCGCAAGGCGCGCTGGTGTCGCAGCCCACGCTCACTGTCGAGGAATTGAAGGCCATCGTCGATGAAACTCACGGCTGGGGAAAGAAGGTGGCCTGCCATGCCTACAATGGCATCGGGCTGCAGCGCGCACTCGACGGCGGCTGCGATTCGATCGAGCACGGTCTCGAGATCACCGACGCGCAGATCGCGCAAATGCTGAAGCAAGGAACCTGGTACGTGCCGACCCTGCAGGTGTACTACACGGATTGGGATCCCGCGGACAGCGAAGCCGGCAAGCGCGACCGCAAGCGGGTTGAGTTGCACGGGGTGTCGTTCGGCAAAGCGCTGCGCGCCGGAGTCAAGATGGCGTTCGGCACCGATGTCGGGGGCTTCAAGTGGTCGGAGCCCATCGCCGAGGAGTTTGTTCGGGAAGTCCAATTTGGAATGACGCCGATGCAGGCGATTCAATCGGCGACCTCGAGGGCGGCCGAGTTGCTCGGTAAACGCGGCGAACTTGGCGTGATCGCGCCCGGCGCCTATGCGGATCTCGTCGCCGTCGCCAGCGATCCGCTCGCGGACGTCAACGCTCTCAAAGCCGTGCAATTCGTGATGAAGGACGGGGTGGTGTACCAGACCCCGAAACTCGACGCGGCACCCTAGCGTCAGTTCTCGGCGCGCAACGTCGCGATTTTTTCAGGCGTGAGCGCGGACGGCGCCGACCCGAAGCGGGCGGTGACGTAATTGGCGAGGCTCGCGATTTCCTCATTCGAGTAAGCGCTGCCGAAGGCCGGCATGCTCGGACCTTGACCCGGCGTGCGGCGGTGGGCGCCGGTCAAAATAATCTGCACCACATTGGTCGCCGTCGGATCGTTAACCGAGCGCACGCCGGTCAGCGTTGCGTAGGGAAGTACCGGGCTTACGCCGCTCCAATCGTGACATCCGGCGCAGGCGCCGGCGTATACCGCCCGGCCGCGCGAATCGAGGGCTGCCGCCGTGCCCTGGGAGTACGAGGATGGCGCCGGATTTGCATTGGGCTCGGGAAGGTCCGAGGTTGCCACCGCCGACACGGTGCGCAAATAACTCACCATGGCGCCGATGTCGCTTTGCGTCAGGTATTGCAGGCTGTTGTCGACGGCCTCGCCCATCGGGCCGGTCGCGGTGCCGCGTCCGTCGGCATGCCCCATGGCGAGGTAATGCGCGAGATCGGCTTCGCTCCACGAGCCGATGCCGCTCTTCTGATCGGCGGTGATGTTGTAGGCGCGCCATCCTGCTTGTACCGCGCCCGCAAATTTATTGCGGTTGTCGAGCGCCTGCATGAGATTGCGCGGCGTATGGCATTCGCCGCAATGCTCCATGGCCTCGACCAGATAGGCGCCTCGGTTCCACTGCGCATCGCGGCCGGAGCGCGGCTCGAAGCGCCTGTCGGGATTGAACAGCAGCGCCCAGACACCCATGAGTGAGCGCTGGTTGAACGGAAACACCAGCGTGTTCTGCGGCGCCGCGGCGTGCACCGGTTTCAAGCTGAAAAGATAAGCCTTGATGGCGAGCGCATCGGCGTCCGTCATGTAGGTGTAGCTCGCGAACGGCATCGCGGGATACAGCTTGGTATTGTTGCGGCCTATGCCCTTATGCACCGCGTCTAAGAAATTCGCGTCGCTGTAGTTGCCGATTCCGGTCTCGGCATCCGGAGTGATGTTGGTCGAATACAGCGTGCCGAACGGCAGCACGAAGGCGCGTCCGCCTGCGTAGGGCGCACCGCCGTCCGCCGTATGGCAGGCCGAACAATCCGCGGCGCGAGTGAGGTACTCGCCTTTCTGGATCAAGCTCGCATCCTTGAGTTCGGGCGGAACGCCGGTGGGATCCTGCGCGTGATACTCGCTCAAGCGCACTTGCGAGCCGCCGGCAAAATCCGTGGGACGCGGCGCCAACATCACGAACCAGAGGAAACCGACGATCACGACGGCGAGGATTAGCCCAACGCCGACGAGACCATAACGTTTGACGCGGCCGGTCGAGGAGGGGTTGTTCATGCTGGCTTTTTCCCGGAGAGGACTTCTCGATCTATGGGTAGACGGCGCAGCCGGATGCCGGTTGCGGCGTACAAGGCGTTGCCAAGCGCGGGTGGCGCGGCGGTCGCGCCCGTTTCACCGATGCCGCCCGGCGCCTCGCCGCTCTTGATCAGGTGCACATCGATTGTCGGCACTTCGTTGATGCGCAACATGCGGTAGTCGTTGAAGTTGCTTTGTTGGACACGACCCTTGGCGATGGTGATGTTTCCGTAAAGAGCGGCGGTCAATCCGAATATCAGGCCGCCTTGCAGCTGCGCGATCACGGTGTCGGGATTGACGACGATTCCCGTGTCTACGGCGCACACCAGACGGCGCACGCGCACCTCGCCGTTGCCATCGACTTCGGCTTCGGCGACGGTTGCAATGAAACTGCCGAAGGAGATCTGCGCGGCGATGCCACGGCCGGTCCGCGCCGGCAGGGGCGTGCCCCATCCGGATTTGGCCGCCGCGAGTTCCAGTGCCGCTTTGAGGCGCGGCACGTTGCTCAATAGATCGCGCCGAAACTCGAGCGGACCCTTATTGGATTTCCTCGCCAATTCATCCATGAAGCTTTCGATGGCGAACACGTTATTGTTGGGACCGACGCCGCGCCAGAAGCCGGTCGGCACGGCCGGCGGTTCATCGCGTACGTATTCCACGCGCAAGTTCGGAATGTCGTAGGGGATGTCGGCGCCGCTATCGATGGCGTCGATGTCGATGCCCTTCTGGAATGCGGGCGGCAGCCAGCGGGCGATCACCGCCGACCCGGTGATGCGATGTTTCCAACCGACGATGCGGCCGTTGGCGACGCTGGCGGACAAGGTGTCGCGATAGACGGGGCGGTAGATGTCGTGCTGAATGTCTTCCTCGCGCGTCCAAACGACTTTGACGGGGCCATCCACTTGTTTGGCGATCTGCACGGCGGATTCGACCATGTCGACTTCGAGCCGGCGGCCGAAACCGCCGCCGATCAGGAGGTTGTGCACCGTGACTTTGTCGAGCGGCAGGCCGCTTGCCTGCGCCGCGATCGCCTGAGCTCGGGACAGCACTTGAGAGCCTACCCACACCTCGCAACTCGTCGGCGTGACGTGCACGGTGCAATTCATCGGCTCCATGGTCGCATGCGCGAGAAATGGCATTTCGTACGCCGCCTCGAGGAGTTCGCCCTCTGCCAGCCCCTTGGTGAAGTCGCCGGTGTTTTTGGCGATCGCGCCTTCATGTTCGCTCGCGGCACGCAGTTGTTTCCAGACATCGTCCGAGGAGACCGATGCATGCGGTCCCTCGTTCCAAGTGATGGAGAGCGCGGCCAGTCCCTGTTTGGCCGCCCACATGTGATCGCCGACGACGGCGACGATATGATCGAGCACAATGACCTGGCGCACACCGGGAAGCGCTTTGGCTTTGGTGTCATCGACATGCGCCACCGTCCCGCCGAATACCGGACAGGCGGCAATGGTCGCGAACTTGACGCCGGGCGGCATCGCGTCGATGCCATACACCACCTTGCCGTTGACCTTGTCGGGCGTGTCGAGCCGCTTTAAGGGCTGGCCGATCAACCTGAAATTCTTCGGATCCTTGAGCGGCGGGTCCTTCGGCGGCACGAGTCCCTGCGCACCGCCGATCAACGCGGCATAGGCGGCCTTGTGGCCGCCGGCATCATGGATCGCGACGCCGTTGTCGGTGCGAATCGATTCGGGCGTCACTTTCCACTGCGCGGCGGCGGATTGAATCAGAATGGCACGCGCACCGGCAGCCGCCTTGCGCAACGGCAGCCAAAACGCTCGCACCGAATTTGAATTGCCCGTGACCTGCAAGCCAAACACCGGGTTGGCATACAGCTTGTCGTTGGGTGGTGCGGCTTCGACTGTCACGTGATCGAAGTCAGCGTCGAGCTCTTCGGCCAGGATCATGGCGACCGCCGTGAAAATTCCCTGGCCCATTTCCACTTGCGGCATGATGAGCGTGACCTTCCCTTGCGCATCGATGCGAATGAACGCATTTGGCGCAAAGACCGGTGTTGCGGTCGGCTTGCCCGCCGCCAAGGGGATGTGAAAACCAATGACCAGGCTGCCCACGCCTAAACTTGCGCGAATGAATCCTCGCCGGGTCAGCGGGACGTCGTCGCGCGCGGCCTCGAGCGGACGCAGATCAGGCTTGTGCAGCATGTTTTATCGCCGCGCGGATGCGTACATAGGTGCCGCACCTGCAAATGTTTCCCGCCATCGCGGCGTCGATGTCCGCATCGCTCGGAGCGGGAGTGGAGTTGAGCAGCGCCGTGGCCGACATGATCTGCCCGGATTGGCAGTAACCGCATTGAATCACTTCGAGATCCAGCCAGGCCTTTTGCACTTTGGACCCTGCTGTGGAAGCGCCGATGCCTTCGATGGTGGTGATGGCACGCTCACCGATCGAGCCGACCGGCAACAAGCACGAGCGCACCGGACTGCCGTCCAGATGCACGGTGCAGGCTCCGCATTGCGCAATGCCACAACCAAATTTGGTGCCGGTGAGTCCCAGCATGTCGCGCAGCACCCAGAGCAGCGGCATATCGGGCGGGGCATCAACCGTGTGCGCTTCGCCGTTGATTCGTACACTGACCATGAGCCCCCCTGAAGTTCCCCTCGGACTATAGAACTACCGTGGAAAATCTGCCATTGGATTAAAAAGCGGGCCTCGCCTGGCGGCAATGGCCAGCAACAGCAGAGTTGCCGCGATGCAGAGATAGGCGAATAAGTTGCCGACCCGCACATAGACGGTGTCGCCGCCGGGCATTCCGGGTACGGAGACGAGCATGCCATCGGCTGCGTGCGGGTGTCGGTACGGATCGTCGGCGTAGGTTTTTTGCAGCAGGCGGCCATTCGGATCGATGAGGGCGGACACGCCCGAGTTAACCGCACGCACCATGCTCACGCGCAGCTCCACCGTTGCGAAAACGGCGAGCGCCATGTGTTCCCAGGGTTCCGTTTCGGCGCCGAACCAGGAGTCGCTGGTGAGATTGACCAAGAGGTTCGGATGCAGTTGCCCGACGCCGCGCAAAAATCCTTGCAAAATATCTTCGTAACAAATCACCGGGCCTAGTTTCCAGATGTCACCGCCGGGTTGGCGCAGCGTGAGCACAGCGGGTCCCGAACCTGCGGTGAATCGACCGGTGCCTTCGGGTAAGAATTTGCGCATCCACGGAAAGGTCTCGATGCCGGGAATGTATTCGCCGAATGCCAGCAGGCGCACCTTGTCGTAGCGGCCCGCAGCGCGCCCGTCGGCATCGAGGAGAATGGCCGAGTTGAAGGCGTCCTCGTGCGCCTCATCGAACATATCGGCACCGATGATCACCGGCACATTGAAGCCGCGGCGAATCATCGCCAGAGAATCGGGCGTGAAATCGGCGCTGAAATCTCGCGGCAAGGTGATGGGATAGGCGCCTTCGCTCCACACCACGAGCTTCGCACCGGCGGCTTGCAGCCGGCGAGTTTCGACCTGCAAAGCGCCCAACTGGCGCAGAGTTTCATCGCGCGAGAATTCGCCGCTCACCGAATAGGCAAAGTTCGGCTGCACCAATCCCACCTGCAGCCGCGGCGAGCGCGCAATGGCGGCATCAACCTGCTGCATGCGCACGGCTCCAAAGATGAGCGCCGCCGCGAGCAAAGCCGCGGCCGCGGCCGCGGGGTAGCGAGCCCGCCGCCCATCGAGTGCCAAATCATAGAGTGCGCCGTTGACGACCATGAGCAGCGCGGTCACTCCTAAGGGGCCGGTGAGTTCGGCGATCTGGATGACGAGCGGCTGCCAGGCCTGGGATATCCACTGGCCGCACGGAAATATTTGCGGAATGACCAGTTCGCAACTCACCATCACGATGGGCGCAAGCAGGGTCATCGGCACGCGGCGTCGTGCGCGAATGAAGCAGACGATGGCGGTAAACAGCAAAAAAATCAGCGCGCGCGCGGCGCAAAATGCCAAGAAAACCAACGCCGCGGCCCACCACGGGAAGTCGGCGAAGCGCTGCATGACGTCGATCAACCAATAAAAGCCGCCGGCCGTTTCGACGATTCCCGCCCACCAACCGAGCAGCAGTGCCCGTTTGACACTGGCGGTCCGATCGATGGCAAACAGCATGGGGACCGCGGCGATCCAGGCCAGCGCGGAATAATCGAACGGCGTCACCGCGAGGAACCATAAGCAGCCGCTTAACGTGGCGAGGCCGATTGCGGCATAGATATTCAGCTTAAGCATGCTTAATCCGGGGTCAATGCAGTTCACGGCGCTTGGGCATCTCGGGTATTCTGAGGCCCAATCATGCAAGAAAGATACGAACCCGCCGCTGTCGAAGCGGACGCCCAGGATTTTTGGAACAAGCAGCGCTGCTTCGAGGCCAAGGAAGACGCGCGCCGCGAGAAGTATTATTGCTTATCGATGTTTCCCTATCCAAGCGGCCGCTTGCATATGGGGCACGTGCGCAATTACACCATCGGTGATGTGCTGGCGCGATTCATGCGCATGAACGGCAAAAACGTGCTGCACCCCATGGGCTGGGATGCGTTCGGCCTGCCTGCCGAAAATGCCGCCATCGCCAACCGCGTGCCGCCGGCCAAGTGGACCTTCGACAATATCGCATACATGAAGGCGCAGCTAAAATCCTTGGGCTTTGCGCTCGATTGGAGCCGTGAGCTCACCACCTGCCGCCCTGAATACTATCGCTGGAATCAATGGCTGTTTCTGCGCATGCTGGAAAAAGGCATCGCTTATCAGAAAACGGGAGTCGTCAATTGGGACCCGGTCGATAAGACCGTGCTCGCCAATGAACAGGTGATCGACGGCCGCGGCTGGCGCACCGGCGCGCCGGTCGAGAAGCGCGAAATCCCCATGTACTACCTCAAGATCACGGCTTACGCCGAGGATCTGCTCGAGGCGCTCGGCCACATGCCCGGATGGCCTGAACGCGTGCTCGCCATGCAGGCAAATTGGATCGGCAAGAGCGTCGGCGTGCGCTTGGGATTTCCATACGACATCGAAGGCCTCGGCGCGGGTGTGTTGTACGCCTTCACGACACGCGCCGACACGCTCATGGGAGTGACATTTTGCGCGGTCGCGCCGGAGCATCCGTTGGCAGCGTTCGCAGCGCGGAGCCACCCGAAACTTGCGGCCTTCATCGAAGAGTGCAAGCGCGGTCCCGCGATCGAGTCGGAACTCGCGACGCAGGAAAAGAAGGGCATGCCCACCGGATTGACCGTGCGCCATCCGATCAGCGGCGAGGCGGTGCCGGTGTGGGTCGGCAACTATGTGCTGATGAGCTACGGCGACGGTGCGGTCATGGGCGTGCCGGCGCACGATGAGCGCGATTTTGAATTTGCCAAGAAATATCATTTGCCCATCCTGCCGGTCATCGACGTCGGCGGCCGCGACTATTCCCTGCACGCCTGGGCGCCCTGGTATGCCGAGCACGGCCGATGCATCAACTCGGGGAAGTACGACGGCCTGGATTTCCAAGCGGCGGTCGCTGCCATCGCCGAAGATTTGCAGCACTTGAACTTGGGCGAGAAGCAAGTGACCTGGCGCCTGCGCGACTGGGGGATCTCGCGGCAGCGCTATTGGGGTTGCCCGATTCCGGTCATTCACTGCGGCGCGTGCGGCACCGTGCCCGTGCCCGATGAGCAATTGCCGGTGGTGCTGCCGGTGGATCTCGTGCCCGACGGCAGCGGCAATCCGCTGCTCAAAGACGCGGCCTTTCTCAGCGTCGCCTGTCCTCGTTGCGGCGGCCAGGCACGGCGCGAAACCGACACCATGGATACGTTCGTCGACTCTTCCTGGTATTTCCTGCGCTTCGCCTGTCCCGACAACGACAAGGAGATGCTCGATTCGCGGGTGGCGTACTGGGCCCCCGTGGATCAATACATCGGCGGAATCGAACACGCGATATTGCACCTGCTGTACTCGCGATTCTGGACGCGCTTTCTGCGTGAGCTCGGCACCGTGGCGTTCAAAGAGCCGTTCGCCAAGTTGTTCACCCAAGGCATGGTGTTGAACGAGGTGTTCTTCCGCAAACCCGAGTCGGGCCGGGTCGAGTATTTCAATCCCGCCGATGTCGAGGTCACGTTGGATGCCACCGCGCAGCGGCGCATCGCGGTGCTGCGCGCCGACGGTGAAGAGGTCGAATCCGGCGGCGTCATCACCATGTCGAAGTCGAAGAACAACGGCGTCGACCCAACGGCGTTGGTCGATGAGTTCGGCGCCGACACCGCGCGACTGTTCACGATGTTCGCCGCCCCGCCCGAGCAGACGCTCGAATGGTCGGACGAAGGCGTGCAAGGGGCGTATCGCTTCATCAAGCGCCTGTGGAAAGCCGTGCACGATCATGTGAGCTCTGGCGTGCCGGCGCCGCTCGACAAGACGGCGTTGAACGACGGGCAGCGCGCGCTGCGGCGCCAAGCGCATCAGACCTTGGCGAAAATGACCGACGATATCGGCCGCCGCCACACCTTCAACACCGCGATCGCCGCAGCGATGGAACTCCTGAACGCGGTCGCGAAACACCCGCATGGATCGGAAGAGGATCGCGGCGTGCTGCAGGAGGCCTTGGAAATCGCGGTGCTCGGGCTGTCGCCGATCATTCCGCATGCAACGCATGCGCTGTGGCACGCTCTCGGACACACAACGGCGTTGATCGATGAACCATGGATGGCGGTCGATGCGGAAGCGCTCATCACGGCAACAATCACCATGGTGGTGCAGGTCAACGGCAAGCTGCGCGGCCACATCAGCGTCGCCGTCGACGCCGACGAGGCGACCGTACGGGCGGCCGCGCTGGCGGATCCCAACGTCCAGAAGTTCGTCGGCGCCGCTCCCGTGCGCAAGGTGATCATCGTTCCGGGTAAGCTCGTCAACATCGTGGTGTAATCACCGCATGGCCACCCACCGCTTCGCGCGCCGACTGCCGCCTGCCGCGGCCGCCTTCGCCATGGCGACGGCACTCGCGGCGTGCGGCTTTCGGTTGGTGCATCCGGATCCCTTGCCGGGAATTTTGGCGCGCCCGTACTTGTCGCTGAAGGACCCGTACACCGATTTTTCGCGTGAGTTCGAGCGTCAGCTGAAAAGCGCGGGGGCGACCGTGCAGGCGCTGCGCGCAAATTCCACGGCCAGCATCGAAGTGACTCAGGATTTGGTCGAGCAGCGCACGCTGTCGGTGTCGGCGCTGAATATTCCGACCGAATATGAGCTGACGTACACCGTCACGTTCGCGGTGCATGGCCCGGACAAGGAACTGATGGCGCCGCAGACGGTCAGCCTGTCGAAGGATTACAGCTTCGAGGAAAATGTGCTGCTGGCGAAGCAGCACGAGGCCGATATCTTGCGGCAGCAAATGGCGCGCGATCTCGTCGCCATCGCGATGCGCCGACTGACGAGCCTCAAGTAAGCCGGCGCATCCGTTGCTGCTGGTCAACGCCATCGACCGACTGAGCCTGGAACTGCTGCTGGACGGTTATGGCTTGCAATTGCGCTTGGTGGCGCCCGATGAAGTGATCCCCGGATCCTACTGGGGCGAGCGCGAGGCAGGCCTCATCGGCGCGCAACTCTTCGCGCGACTTGACACGCCGATGCACTCGGTGCTGCACGAAAGCGCGCACTTCATCTGCATGACGCCGGAGCGCCGCGCCGGTCTGGACACGGATGCGGGCGGCGACGATGCCGAGGAATGCGCCGTGTGCTACCTGCAACTGGTATTGGCCGATCTGCTGCCGAATGTGGGTCGGCAGCGGCTGTGTCGCGACATGGATGAGTGGGGATACAGCTTTCGCTTGGGCAGCGCCGCGATCTGGATGGCGAAGGATGCCGAGGATGCGCGCGCTTGGTTGGTGCGCCACGGTGTGCTCGATGATCAAGGAGGAATCACGCGTGCCTGCCGCTAAGCCCACGCGCGTATCGCGGCGCGCGGCGCTGGCGGCGATGAGCGCTGCGTTCGCCACCGGGTGCAGCCGGCTCGCGTTCTGGGCAGCCAATGTGCCCGCCGCCTTCGGTTCCTATCAGCGTCATGCCGACATTGCCTATGGCGAGGATCCGCGACACCGCTTGGATGTGTACGTTCCCGATGCGCCGACCGCTTCACCGCGGCCGCTGATTGTGTTCTGGCATGGCGGCCGCTGGACCTACGGCGACAAGGACGACTACCGTTTTGTCGGGGCGGCGCTGGCGGAAGTGGGCTGCATCGCCGTGCTGCCGAATTATCGGCACTACCCCCAGGTCAAGATGCCGGGATTCATGGACGACGCTGCGCGTGCGGCGCTGTGGGCGGGCGCGCATAGTGCGGATTATCAGGCGGATAGCGCGCGCTTATTTTTGATGGGACATTCGGCCGGCGCGCACATGGCGGCGCTGTTGGCGCTCAATCCCGGGTATTTTGCCGCCACCGGGCAGCGCGCACCGCCGCTTGCCGGCGTCATCGGCCTGTCAGGGCCTTACGATTTTTTGCCGTTGCTCGAGCCGGACGTGCAAGACATGTTCGGCCCGCCGGCGAAGTATCCGGAATCGCAGCCGATCGAGTTCGTGCACCCCGGCGCACCGCGCATGCTGCTGATTCATGGGCTGATGGATAACACGGTGTGGCCAAAAAACTCGCGCAATCTCGCAACCGCGCTGCAAGCGCGCGGCGTGAGCGCGACGCTCAAGTTGTACCCGAAGCTCGTGCACGCCGATACCGTGGCGGCGCTCAGTCTGCCGGCGCGCGGCCGCGCGCCGACGCTCACCGACATCGCGGCGTTCGTCACAGCCACTTAGATCCGCAGCGCAATCGGCTGTCGCGTGACCCATCCCGTGAATCGTACGCGGATCATCCAGAAGACCAGCAACGCTAGCGGCAGGAACTGAGGGAAGAAGAAGACGGGCGGCACGTGGTAGGGGCCCGGCAGGAGCCGGGCGAATCCATTAGTAAAGGCTGAACCAGTGGCCAAGGTCAGTCCCAAGCACATGCGCCACAGATGTCTCGCGATGCGCGGTGCGCCGGAGATCCCGCCGCCGAACACTACCTTGGCATCGCCTATCACTGCAAGCGCGAGTACCGCTGTGAAAGAATAGATCGCGATCAGTACCGGGCCTTTGAATGCCACTGCGCTTTTGAACAAGGGCGTCAAGCCGGCCGCCAACTGAAAGCTCAAGATTAGAAACGGAGCGCTGAGACACAGACCGACGAGCAACGCGATCCTTTCAAAAAGACCGGTCGTGTGCACTTTGCGACGGACCGTCATCCAAGCCGTGGCCAGAAGGTACATGGTAAAACACGCGATAAACAGATTGACGAGTTGGTCGGGGACCGCGATGGCAAGGTAGCCCGCGAAAATCGCCATGACCAGCATGGCCGCTACAAAGATCGTTCCGGCGCGACGGTGTAGAGGGCTGCCCTTACGGGCGATCGCTGCAGTGAATCCCGACGCGAGCCCAATCATCCCGGCGAACACGTGGAGAATATAGGCGCCAATCGTCAATGCATGCGGCAAACATCACTCCCGGTACGCTTCGTGTTGGGCGTTCCCCAAGCGCGACAGTGAGTATGCTCAAAACGCCGGCCGCTTTATAGATGAATCACTGCCGTACGATGGTCATCTGGCTTGGGTCATTGCCAACCGGCACGGCTGCTGCACCCAGTGGCGTGAGCGCCCCGAAGCTTTCGAGCGCAAATTGCGAGATGTTGGCCGAGCCATCATCGAGGGCGTAGACGTACCTATCCGTCGGGTCGACGCTCACCACGGTTGGGCTGGTGCCGGCGGGGAAGGGCGAGCCAGCCAGCGGCGAGAGCGCGCCGAAGTTGGTATTGATGGCGTAGATGGTTACGCCGTTGATCTCGGTTACGAACAAAAACCTGCCCAAGGGATCAATGCTGGGTGCTCCTCGAGCCGCTATCGGTTGCGGGTTTCCGGGAACCGCGGTGAGGGCGCCCGTGGACGGATCAATCGTGAATGCGGAAATGCTTCCGGGCGTCGCGTCAGTCGCCGTGGGCACGCCGTTGTTCGCTGGGTAGGGTACCGATCCGACGCAGGGGTCACGATACTGTACGGGCCCGTGTCCGTGACAAAGGGTGATCCCGGCACCAAGCCGCCGGAGTTGTTCACCGAATACACCGATATCACGCCGTTGACTGGGGCGACGACGCCGCTATAGCCGGCGACGTAGACGCAGGTGCCGGATGCGTCAAACGCGAGGGAGGTCGGTGCGGACTGCGCTGGAAGGGGCGGAGCCGGGGAGCGCCATCAATGCGCCCGTTTTCCCGCCGATTGCGTAGACGTACACGCCGCTGTAGTCCAGCAAATAAAGAGACTGTCCGGAAGGATCGGTCGCGATCTGAGTGATACCTCCAAAGGGATCACTGGTGGGGAGCAGGAGTGGCGAACCCACCGGGCCAGTCAAGACACCGCTCGATGAGTTGATCGAGTATGTTGTCAGCGTACTTTCATTGGCTACGTACGCATAGGCGGGAGCGGCTCAGCGTCCGGAATTATCACAGATTGAGAATAACCAAGTGCAGGTTACGATGCCGCAGACGAGGTAACGCTTTACGACGTTTACGTAAGACAGCGGAATCTCCATTGAGCGATGATACCGACGCAAATCCATCAGAACTGTTGGCAACGTGTAGCGAGCACACGATTGTGCCGCTACACTTTGTTACATATAGAGCCCTCAACCAAGCCTACGTGCTGGCATTCAAATCCCAGGCGCTGCAAACCCGACGCGGGACGCTTGAGTGGATGATCACATTGCTCTTTTATGCAGCGATGGCGCTGATGATCATGATCTGGATCTGGCCATTGACGCGCGATCTGCGCGCTCTAGAAAATGCAGCCGCGCGCTTTGGCAACAGAAACTGGGTCTTCGAAACCCATATCACGCCAAGATCGCAGATTTACCCGCTCGCAGAGACCTTCCGCAAGATGGCCGCGCGAATCGATGGATTAATCGCTTCCCATAAAGACATGTCCAATGCGGTATCGCATGAGATAAAAACGCCGTTAGCGCGCATGCAGTTCGAAATTGAGTTGGCGCAACAAGCGCAGAGCACTTCTGCAATGAAAGAGTCCTTAAGTCACAACAAGGCAGACATAACGGCGATCAATGATTTGGTCAGTGCGACTTTGAAATACGCAATACTCGAGCGCGCGGATCTGTCGCTCAATATCGGCACTCACAATTTCACCACACTGTTACCGGCGATCACTGAATCCGTGCGAAACGATGTCCGCCCAGGCATTCAAATTCATGCGCGGCTGCGCGGTGAAACAGACAATGTGATCTGCGATCTGCACCTCGTGGAAACAGTGGTCAAGAATCTGCTGTACAACGCTGCGCGCTACGCCAAGCGGGAAGTGCGCCTGTCGTTTACGGTCGAAGACGGCGTCAATCAATTGCTGGTGGACGATGACGGCCCCGGAATTCCCGAGAAGGATCGACACAGAGTGTTCGATTCCTTCGTGCAGCTCGAACCGGCCGGGGCCGACAAAAGCGGATTTGGATTGGGGTTGGCAATCGCCAAGCGCGCAATCGAATGGCATCGCGGTGAAGTTTCCGTGGCGGCGTCACCGCTCGGCGGCGCCCGCATTTGCGCCGTTTGGCCCGCGTCGTCCGAATGATTCAGGTTGTCGGCAGCCCCAATATCAGGCGGCGTTGGCCGCCATCGCCGGGGCCATGGCGTAGCATCGGCCAAAGCGATTGGCGAGAAACGCCGGCAGCTTGATGTCTTCCTGCCGGATCAACCCGGATTGCGGCAGCTTGCCCGTACTCAGCATGTCGAGGACCGCGCAAATTCCACCGGCGGTCGTGATCTGAATGGCGCTGCGCACGCGGCCGCCCAAGGGCGCCGCATAAATCTTATTGGCGTAGGTTTCCTGCATCAGCTGCCCGCCGCGCATTCCGCTCACAGTGACGAACACGATCACCACGTCCTGCAGCGTGATGGGTACTGCATTCTCCAGAATGTCCTTTAGCAGTTCGCGGCGATCGCGCAGCCGCAAATCGTTCAACAGCGCCTTCATGATGGCGGCATGGCCCGGATAACGGATGGTGCGGTAATTGAGGTTACGCACCTTGCCCGCCAATGTTTCACACAGCGTACCGAGACCGCCGGAGGTGTTGAACGCTTCGTACAAAACGCCGTCCAGCGAGAACTCCTCCAACTCTTCGAGAGGCTGCGTTTCGCGCAGCTGCCCGTTGACGATGGCTTCGCAGGGCTCGCAGTACTCGTTGATGACGCCGTCGGTGCTCCAGGTCAGATTGTAGTTGAGTGCGTTGGAGGGAAATTTCGGCAAGGCGCCGACCCGCATCCGTACGTCTTGCAGCTGATCGAAACGCGAGGCCAAGTCGCTCGCAACGATGGTAATAAACCCCGGCGCCAGGCCGCATTGGGGTATGAACGCCGTGCTCGCCCCGACGCTCAGCTGCTTGACGGCGCGGGTGCTCGCGACATCCTCGGTCAAGTCCAAGTAGTGAGCGCCGGCGGCTTTGGCCGCTTCGGCGATCAGCCGGGTGGCGTGGTAGGGCGCGGCACTCAGCACGGCAAACTTGCCGGTCAAAATCTTGCGCAAGCCATCGCCCTGGGTGATGTCGGCAGCAATTTTGCCGATGGGGCCGGCCGTTTCGAGGCGGTCCAACTGCTGCTGCGATCGGTCAACGACCGTGACTGAGTAATCTCCCGAGCCGCGCAGCAGCTCGGCGATCATGGAACCGATCTTGCCGGCGCCGACGATGACGATGTCTTTCATGTTCAAAACTCCCAAAATGATGCGCCATTTTCGGGCACGAACCCTGCGATTAATAGGGTCTTTTTAGACCTTTTTAAGGTACAATACCGGCATTACGCAGGGCAAAAACGGCGGAATGCCATGGATGCAATCGACGAGCGGCTATTACTGGCGTTGCGGGAGAATGGCCGCGCATCGACCGCGCAATTGGCGCGGCTGGTGGGCCGCTCGCGTACCAGCGTGCAAAGCCGCATCGAGCGCCTCGAGAAGCAAGGGATCATCGTCGGCTACCAGGTCCTGCTCGCCCCCGAACATGGATTGGGCGCGGTGCGAGCCCACGTCATGATCAAAGCGGGTCCGAAAGAGATCAGGGCCGTCACCGCGGCGCTCGGCGCCATCCCGCAGGTGCGTGTCCTGCACTCGGTAAGCGGTGAGGTGGACTTGATCGCGGTGGCGGCCACCAACTCGGTGGCGGAAATGGACCAAGTGATCGATCGCATCGGGGCGCTGAACGGCGTGGAACGCACCACCTCGTCCATCATTCTGTCGACCAAGTTCGAGCGCTAGTCTCCCGTGAGGATCATGGCCCATTCCTCGTGGTCTGGTTTCCCCTGGTGCAAAAAATCGCCGATGATGCGAAGCTTCTTGCCAACGCGCTTATACGTCAGGTGTTCACCGACATGACTTCCCTGTCCGTCGAAGACGGCACTGCGGGAATCGCAGCTCGATGCGTTGAATATCATCGGCGCCTCGCGTTCCTCCCAGGCCTTTCGCAACCCGCCATCGAAGTGCCTGAGCACCATCGAGAGGGCATCGCCTTCCTGCCGAACTGTCATTAGTTCCGCGTACCCTGCTTTGCCGGGCGGGAATTCGAAGGCGCTGCCCATGAGAACGTCGTCAGGTGCGATCACCCATCGCTCCTGCGCGCCTTGCGGATTGGAAGCGTTCTGCCAATTGCCCGCCATCCAGCTCAAGCCGACGAGCGAACACTGAGCCGCTTCGCACGCCATCGGACCCGCGAGCAATGCGGTGACGAAACCAACCCGCGCCAGTCCAGGAATGTGCATTGAGCCTCCCTAGCTTTAATAGTGGTCCTCGGAGGATGTTCTTCGCCATCGGTCCCTTTGGCAACTTTGATGCAGCCGTTCACAGTGATCTTGAATCGAAGCCTCGATGACTGTTTCCTCACTTTTTCACAGCCGGCGTTGTCGAAAAAATTATGCGCGCAGCGGAGCTGGCTAGCCGATCAAGGCCAGCCCCGGTAAGCACCGTGTTGGGCGACCCTGAGAGCATCGTTGCTACTCACTTCAATGAGTCAAAGCGGCGTCACTGTCACCGGCATACAGTGAAGTGCGTGCACAGTGTTGTTGAGGCGTCGCTTCGCGGGGCTGACGAGGCGAATCGATCCGACCTTTGCGAGGAGCGCCGCCAATACCACCTCGGCTTCTTGTCGCGCCACCATTTGTCCAAGACATTGGTGTATTCCATACCCAAATCCGACGTGACCCGCGTTCTTACGGGCTGGGTCAAACCGATCGGGTTGCGCCCAATAGCGGGGATCCCTATTGGCGGACGCGAGGAACAGCAGCACCTTGGAACTCTCGGGAACAACGTGCTCCGCCACGGCGACCTCGCGAGTGGTGGTCCTGAAGAAGGTTTGAACCGTACTATCCCAGCGTAGGCTTTCGTCGAAAACAGAGCGTGCCAATGAGCGTTCGCACCGAACTTGATCCAACGCCTCCGGATGGGTGGCGAATGCCAGCAGCATGTGGCCAATTCCATTTACGGTGGTGTCGACACCCGCGGAGAGAAAGGACCGCACCAATCGTTCGGCCTCCGTCTCGTCGCATTCACCGCGATCGGCCGCGTCGAATACCGACATCCCCCAACCGCCCGGTAACAGGTTCTTTCGGCGGCAGGCCTCCGTCACCCATTCGATTGCTTCTTGCGCGCCTCGCTGACCTTCTTCAAAGATGCTGTTGCGGGGACCAAAGGCGTTGAAAACGGCGTTTGCATATGTCAGGAGATGCTCACGTCCCTGATGCTGCAGGCCGATGGTCTCGGGAAATACTTGTAACGGAAACGCCTCGGACAATTCGCTGACGCCATCGAAAAACCGCTTCTCGACGAGTCCAGTCACGATGCGGTCGGCCACTTCTTGCCACCGATCGCGGCGCGCGCGAAGCGCGCCGAGCGTCACGATCTTGTTCATGAGTCCCCGCGTGCGGTCGTGAACGGGAGGATCCGTTTCAAGCAACAGAGAAGCGGGCCGGTATGGCGTCTCTTTCGCGAAATCACTCAGTCCGACGCCGCGCCCCGAGCAATAGGTCTGATGATCGGCCAACGCCGCCTTGACTTCGGCATAACGGGCCATGGCAAAAGCACCGATAGTCGGTAACCACACTAAAGGCCCGGCATCGCGCAAGGCATGATGATAAGGGTACGGATTCTCTAAAAACGACGCGTTGAAAGGATCGAGGTCTACACTCGGAACTGCACGAGTCATGAGCGGATCATCGAGGGCTTAGGTACGCCGACTTTGGCAATCCTCAAGAGAGACCGCCGACAAACTCGCCGTCGATCAAGATAAAGGCGATCCGGCAGTTCTTTCCTGAGCGGTTCACCCATCCATGGTTTGTGCCACGTTGGACGACGATATCGCCGGCGCGAACGGTGACTTCCCCAATATCGACGAGCAGCGTTATCTCGCCTTCGAGCACGATTCCGTAGTCAACGGTTTCAGTCCGATGCATGTGGGGATGGCGCGCGTTACCCGTGTTGGTGGACGCGCTTTCCGCGCCTACTTCCGCGAATTGCGCCCTGGCCTTGGCGGCATCCAAATTCGCTGTCTCGGTCGTTTCCGGTGGGATATCGAGCACTCGGATTCGCGTGCCGCCCGTGGGTGGAGCAAGAATGATGCTTTCCTCCTTTGGCTCGCCGCTGGCATGGTCGATTTGCGCGGGAGTCTCACGGGTGTTCCAAATCTCGTAGAACGTGGGGCCGCCCGCGCCCGCGAGGGTCCTCACTCGCTCTGGCGGCGAATCCGATTGGATGATGGCGCGTCCCTGCGTGTCGTGCCCGGTGACAACGCGGCGGAAATTGCTCGGCATTCTTGCTCTCCTCGAATTCTTTAAAAACTCACCAGCTGCGAGCCTAGCTTGACGAAACTTGAATTGAGAACTCGCGGCTTCCAATGCGGCAGCGTTAATGTTTGGCGCCGGTTCCCTGCAGGATTGTCACGGTCAGTTCTGAGCAGTGTGGCTGGAATCCGCGGCTGAGCTCAATCCAATTGCATTAATAGGTCATATCGATTCGACAGTGGTCTAGCTCGCTCTACCCCGGCCGTAGTTAACATTTGGTCGCCGCGAGGCCCCTCAATTGGGCTATTCACCGCGTCAATGTGAGGCATGCAGGGAATTGGATTTTCGGGCCTGCTTTTCTTCGATACTGTTTCGCAATGATGAGCGCGGTAACGGGGATCGCGCCGATACCATTACAGGCAGGCCCACTTGACTGACCACAGTTCATTCGCCTTCGGCACAGGTTTTGCCTTAGGCACGTTTACCAGCACCACACGCACGGCCTTTGCCGGTCTAGTCATAGATGAACAGGTGTGCGAGGTCGATGCTGTCCTCGCGGTTGGTGGAGCGTCCGAATCCGAAAAGAGGGCGGATCGCACATTATTTGATCTGCTGCAGGATTGGGAGACAGTTTTCGCGGCGTTAGATCACGCGGCAAACAAGTTCCGGCGCGGAAATACTTCTCTGAATCGCCTCGCGGTACCCTTGAGCGAAGTACGAGTCCTCGCGCCTATCGCTTTTCCCCGCCAGATCTTCTGCGCCGGCGCAAATTATTTCAAGCACGTGGTCCAGCTACTGGTCGATCAGGGCGGGAAGGGTGGCCTGCCCGGCACGGAAGGTATGAATCCACAAGAGTTGTACGCCTATGCGACCGACATAATGACTCGACGAAAACGCGAGGGGCAGCCTTATTTTTTCAACAAGCCGGTGTCAACTATTACAGGTCCTTTCGATCCGATCGTCATTCCCGTGTCGGCCGAGCAGCCTGATTGGGAACTTGAATTGGGTGTCTACATCGGCAAGGGTGCGCGGCATGTGAAGGCGGTCGACGCGATGGGATATGTAGCCGGGTACACGATCGTCAATGACATTACCGATCGAAAGCTCCTATGGCGCAGAGATGAGATGAAGGCGATGGGCACGGATTGGGTTAGCGGCAAGAGCGCGCCGGGCTATCTGCCGACGGGCCCCTATCTGGTCCCAGCCGCGTACGTGCGAGAGCCGGGGAACCTGCGTATCACGCTGAAACTGAATGGCGAGGTCAAGCAGGATGATGTGACGAGCGACATGATCCACGACATACCGCGCTTGATCGAGTATCTGTCCTCAAAAGTGAAACTGCTTCCCGGCGATCTCATCTGCACGGGATCTCCCGCCGGCAACGGCACGCACTACAACCGCTACCTTCAACCGAACGACGTCGTGGAATCGACAATTTCGGGTTTGGGGGTCCAGCGCAATCCAGTTCTCGCGGAAGCGACTTAAGATCGGCTATTGAGGAATCACTATGGCGATAAACGGAATCGAGACGGTGCTTTACGGGGTCAACGACGTTGCGGAATGCACGCGCTTTTTCGTCGATTTTGGTCTTCCCCTCTTGGACCAAGGGCCCGAATTTGCGCACTTCCGACTGGATGAAGGCAGCAATGTAATCATCCGGCACATCGACGATCCGAAGCTCACAAAATCCTGCCTGGTCGGCACCGGTGTCTGTGAGGTGACCTGGGGTGTAGATCGACAAGAAAGCCTGGATACTCTACTAACCGATCTTGGGCGCGATCGACCCATTCGCAGGGACGCTGATGGATCCGCTCATTGCCTGACTGACGAGGGCCAAGCGATCGCTTTCAAGGTGTTCCACAAGACGCCGGTGACCTCTGCGCCGGATCCCGTCAACTCCCCGGGAAAAACCAATCGTCTGAATCAACACCGAAAGTGGAAAGTCAAAGCCAGACCGAAAACCATTTTGCACGTCGTGTTTCAAGTGCCCGACTTCGAAAAGAGCTGGGTTTTTTATCGCGATCGACTGGGTTTCAAGTTATCCGATGTTCAGAAAACATTCGGAATATTCGCACGAGCAAACGGTGCCACCGACCATCACAATATCTATTTCCTCAACGCCAAGCTTCCCTTCCCGGGCTTGGACGGGCGCTTTCGGTTCGACCATGTGAACTTCGGCGTGGAGGATCTCGACGAAATCATGGTAGGGAGCAATTACATGCAGCGGCAGGGTTGGCCTCCCTCGGTATGGGGACTTGGACGTCACCGCATCGCATCGTCGCTGTTCATGTATCTACCCTGTCCTACCGGGGGACAGGCGGAGTATGGCGCGGATTCGGATATGGTCGACGACAGCTGGGTTCCGAGAGTCTGGAATCCCATGTTCGGATTCTTTAGCTTTATCACCAACATGTTGCCCTTCATGCTCGACGCGGCTCCCTGGGAAGTGGCTTACGCCGAAGGGTATACGCCGGGCAAGAAGCTGGGCGTCTCAAGCACTCCACCACCGCCCGCGGTGCCCGAGGCAACACCGCTCGCTGTCGCATCGGCGGAGCCAGCCGCGGCGAACGAGCGGTAGGAGACCCGCGTGCTATTTCACAAGTGTGCTCCCAAATGCGGTCCGGACCCGACGGATACTCAAATCTCGGGCGGCGCCGCGAACAAGAAAGGACGTCGATATACCGTCGACATGCATTGCCACATTCTGGTGCCCGCGATCGAGCGGCTGGTCGCCACTCTGCCGGAAAAAGCTGCCGAAATGCGGCACCTGGACCTCGCGACCGGAGCGGCATCTACCGAACACAATCGCCGTGTGATGCTGCCGATGGCGGGTCCGAAGCTCACCAACCTGCAGGATCGGCTGCGGGACATGGATTCGATGGGCGTCGATCTACAAGTGATCAGCCCCACGCCTACGCAGTACTACTATTGGACAGGGCACGACCTCGCGGCCGCGCTTGTCAAAGAACAGAACGAAGCAATCGCGGCCACCTGCGCCAAGTATCCTGACAGACTCGTCGGACTTGGCAACGCGTCGTTACAGCATCCTGAACTCGCGGCCGAACAACTGCACTACCTCGTTAAGGAACTCGGCCTCAAGGGCGTGGAGATTTCTTCGAGTGTGAATGGCGCGAGCCTCGGCGACGATGCGTTGAAGCCATTTTGGCAAAAAGCCCATGATTTGAAATGCGTGGTGTTCATTCATCCGTTCGGCACGAGCATGGGCTCGCGTCTCGATAAGTTCTACTTGTCGAACTTCGTCGGGCAGCCGCTCGAGACGGCAATCGCACTTTCCGAGCTCATATTTTCCGGCACGCTCGATCGATGCGATCAGGTAAAAATCGTTGCGGCCCACGGCGGCGGCTATCTTCCAACCTATATCGGACGCTCGGATCATGGCTTCAAGGTACGACCGGAAGCTGCCGGGTGCGCCAACGCTCCGCACGAGTACTTGAAACGTATTTGGTTCGACTCGGTGGTCTACGATGGCATGGCACTGCGTCATCTCATCGATCGAGTCGGCGTGAAGCAAGTGGTGATTGGGACCGATTACCCCTTCGACATGGGCCATTACGCACCGCATGAGTTGATTGGCTCGCTGTCCTCGCTGACCGACGAAGAGCGCGGCGATTTACTCGGCGCCAACGCGCTCGGTCTTCTCGGGATCTCCATTCCATCGACGGCGAGCTGATATGCGATTGGTCAGGAGGGCACTCATCGTCGGTGGCGGAATCGCGGGAATGTGCACCGCGATCGAGTTGCGTAAACGCGGAGCGGCAGTCGATCTTCTGGAGCTGGATGCCGAATGGAGAGTCGCCGGCGCGGGTATCAGCATCAACGGAGCCGCTCTGAGAGCGCTCAAGACGATCGGAGTGGTCGACGAGGTGCTCAAACGAGGCGCTGGCAGCGACGGGGTCAGTCTTCGCACGGCGGCCGGCGTGATTGTCGGCACCATACCCACGCCCCGACTCGCCGGTCCTGAAATCGCGGGCGCTGCAGGCATTTTGAGATCTGTGCTCGCGAGGATACTTTCAGCGGCCACACTGCACGCTGGTGTTAGCGTGCGACTCGGCACGACGCTCGATTCGGTCGAGCAGGGTGCGAACGCCGACTTCTTGGTTCGAAGTTCCGACGGCCAGGAGGCGCGCTACGATCTTGTCGTGGGCGCCGATGGGCTGTACTCCTCGGTGCGGTCCAAATATTTCCCTGACGCGCCCAAGCCGCGTTACACCGGTCAAGGCTCGTGGCGAGCAGTCGTTCCGAGAGACCCCGAAACGAACTCGGTCAGCATGTATATGGGAAAGGCGACCAAGGTGGGCGTGAACCCCATATCCGCGCAGGAAATGTATCTGTTCTGCCTGGACCACCGATTGACCAACGAGCGCATCCCGGAGGACCAGTGGAGAGAATTGCTGACCGACCTGCTGTTGGAATTTTCAGGTCCGATGGACAAAATTCGTGAGGACATCAAGGACTCATCGCTCGTCGTCTATCGGCCGCTGGAGTCGCTTTTGTTGAGTCCTCCCTGGAACAAAGGATCAATCGTGCTGGTCGGCGATGCGGTGCATGCAACGACGCCCCACTTGGCATCCGGCGCGGCGTTGGGCATCGAGGATGCCATCGTGCTCGTAGAGGAACTCGACCGGGCACCCTCCATCGAAGCCGCAGCCAATGCCTACGCCAAGCGTCGATTCGAGCGTTGCCGCATGGTGGTCGAGAACTCACTTCGACTGGGCGAGATCGAGATCGCCGGGCTGCAGACGGAAGAACATGCGCAGATCATGCGCGATTCCTTGGTGGCGCTCTCGGCGCCTATATGAACATACTCGCCTCGGATGCGGCCCCGTCATGAGTGCCGCGATCGTTGCGATCCACGGTCGGCAGATATTGGATTCGCGGGGCCGGCCGACCGTCGAGGTTGACGTGTCACTGGACGGCGGAGTTGTCGGGCGCGCCTCGGTCCCCTCGGGTGCCTCCACGGGAAGCAGCGAGGCGATCGAACTGCGAGACGGCGACCCCGAAGATTACGCAGGCCTCGCCGTTAGCAAGGCGGTTGCACACGTCAACGGACAGATCGCAGAGGCGCTGCAGGGCGCCGATGCTCTCGACCAGCTCGGCCTCGACAGCCAAATGGTTGCCCTCGATGGGACTTCGCAATTGGGCAGATTGGGCGCCAACGCCATATTGGGTTGCTCGCTCGCGATCGCTCGAGCGGCCGCGAACGCCCGCCGTTTGCCACTTTACGAGTACATCCGCACGCTCACGGGGGGCAGCGTTCTGTCTCTTCCCATGCCGATGGTGAATATCCTGAGCGGTGGCCTGCATGCCTCGAGAGGCATGGATGTCCAGGATTTCTTGGCCATACCGGTCAGTGCGACTTCCGTTCAAGATGCCATCCGGAAGGTCGTTAAATTGCGGGCCGCGGCGGCGGACTTATTGTCGAGTCGAGGCATCAGCACACTGTTAGCGGATGAGGGGGGCCTGAGTCCTGGCTTCGAAACCTCTCGCGAGGCCTTGCAATTGATGGTCGATGCGATGGAAAAAGCCGGGTTTCGCCCCGGTATAGATATGGCGATTGCGATCGATGTCGCCGCCACAGCTCTCTATGACCGGGCGCGTGGCTGCTACTACCTCAGTCGCGAGGGCCGTCATGCCTCGAGCGCTGAGATGATCGCGATGGTCAAAGGATGGATCGCCGAATTTCCGGTCGTGTCGGTCGAAGATGCCCTGCAGGAGGAAGATTGGCAAGGATGGAAGAGTCTCACCCAGGAGGTGGGCGCGCGCCTTCGACTCGTCGGAGATGATCTGTTCACCACCAATCCACTGCGCTTGGCACGAGGTATCCGCGAGGGCTGCGCGAACGGTGTGCTCGTCAAAGTCAATCAAAACGGCACGCTCTCGGGAGCACTCCAAGTGATCGCCGATGCCAAGAAAAGCGCATACGCTCCGGTGATATCCGCGCGATCAGGAGAGACGGAAGATTCGTTCATTGCCGATCTGGCCGTGGGAGCCGCGGCGGGCCAAATCAAGATCGGGTCGGTTCGCTGCTCCGACCGTTTGGCCAAGTACAACCAGCTGATGCGCATCGAGGAGCAGAGCGGCGCGCCGTTCGCTGGGATGTCGAGCATCAGAGTCGGCTGACCGGTTTCCATGACGGCGAATATCGATTTGGACGAGTTTCTCTGGAGCGCAGGTCTTGCCGAGCGCGACGAACACGGCGACTGGATGCCACTAACCGGAGGCGTCTCATCCGATATCTGGCGTGTCGACGTTCATGGGTCGACTTACTGCGTCAAGCGCGCCCTCGGCAAGCTCAAGGTATCTGCGGATTGGTTTGCATCGACGCAGCGCAATGCGTACGAATGGGCGTGGCTCAATTTTGCCGCACGCCATTTGCCCCTTAACGTGCCAACGCCGTTGGCGCACGACTCGGCTGCCGGCATCTTGGCAATGAGCTTCCTTTCGAGCGATAGCCATCCGGTGTGGAAGAACAAGCTGCTCGCCGGGGACGTGGACGTCGCGTTCGCCGGGAAGGTGGGACGCCTCATCGGCCGCCTTCACTCCATTAGCAGCCGTGACGAGTCGCTCGAAAGCCAATTGGGGGACACCAAGAGCTTCGAAGCCATAAGGCTCGATCCGTATCTGCGCGCCACGGGGTTGCAACACCCGTCATTGGCCAGACGCATGAACGAACTGTGCGAACGGACAATTTCTTTCCGCATCGCTGCCGTTCACGGCGACATCAGCCCTAAGAACATCCTCGTGAGTCAGTCCGGTCCGATTTTTTTGGACGCCGAAGCGTCATGGTACGGTGATCCAGCTTTCGATTTGGCGTTTTGCCTGAATCACCTGCTGCTCAAATGCGTCGCACGGCCATCCGAACGATCGCTCTACATGCAGTGCTTCTCGTCGCTGTCCCACTCCTACCTGCAAGAAATAGACTGGGAGCCTCGCGGCGATCTCGAGGAACGGGCGGCGACGCTATTGCCGGCGTTGTTGCTGGCGCGGATCGATGGCAAATCACCCGTCGAGTACTTGAGCGACGAACACAGTAAATGCTTCGTGCGCGAAGCCGCTATCGGATGGCTCAACAATCCATCGGTCGACCTAACTGATCTGGCAAAGCAGTGGACCGACCTTACGGCCACGGAGGAAAAGCAATGATCGAAAATGAAGCGGACACGTTGATGGCTGCGGAATCAGAGCGCTGCGCAGCCATTCGTGATCAGGATTACGCGAGACTTGGGAAACTCCTACATCCCACCCTCGTGCACGTTCATACGCGCGGCAATCAGGATACGCGCGAGAGCTATCTGAAATATCTGACTGACGTGCTCGAAATCTCCGATGTAACACGAGAGAACCTCAACGTGACTGTCTACGAGGATTGTGCCGTGATGACCGGGCGGCAAATCAACACTGCCAGGCTCCGCGGTACCGAATCGTGGGGCCAAGTGGAAGCGCAAGTGATGCAAGTGTGGGTTAAGGGGGAGGGCGGCTGGAAGCAGGTCGCATTTCAGGCCACGCCCGTCGCAGGTTCACCGCCGGCAATTCCCAAGTTTGGAGCAGCGCAATGAAATTCGCGACACTCAAAGACGGATCGCGAGACGGTCATCTGGTGATTGTCTCGGCCGATCTACTCCGCGCCGTCAGCGCCCGACCGCTTGCAAAAACGTTGCAAGACGCACTCGAACGGTGGGGCAAGATTGAGAAACAGCTGCATGCCAGGTCCGATGCGTTGAACTCAGGTCAGCTCGATGGAAGCTTTCAGTTCAGCGCCAAGGCGTGCGCCGCGCCTTTGCCACGGGCCTATCACTGGTGCGACGGCTCTGCGTTTCTCAATCATGGGCGATTGATGGAGCAAGCGTTCGGCACCCCCCCGATACCTGATTTTGAAACCGTGCCTTTGATCTACCAGGGAGGTTCCGATGACTTTTTGGGTCCGCTTGATGACGTACCCTTCCGGAGCGAAGCAGACGGCATTGATTTTGAGGGTGAGTACGGCGTTGTCACCGACGATGTACCCATGGGCATCGCGGCTGCAGAAGCGTCCCGCCATGTCCGGCTCGTAGTTCAGCTCAACGATTGGAGCTTGCGGGTACACGCCCAGCGCGAACTCAAGACGGGTTTTGGATTTTATCTGGCGAAACCGTCAACTTCTTTCGCGCCTATCGCCGTCACGCCGGACGAACTCGGTGACAGCTGGCGGGAAGGCCGCGTTCACCTGCCGCTGCACATCGAATGGAACAACAGCCATTTCGGTAGTCCAAACGGTTCGGAAATGCAGTTCTCCTTCTTCGACCTGATTGCCCACGCAGCCGCTACGCGGCGACTCGGTGTGGGAACGATCGTGGGTTCCGGCACGGTGTCCAATCAGTCGCGAGCCGCCGGGTCCGCATGCATTTCCGAACGGCGCGTCATTGAGCTCCTAGATCAAGGGTCGATCAAAACTTCGTTCATGAAGTTTGGCGACACGATACGCATGCGCGCGGGTTCACCAGAAAAGTCGCTTTTCGGAGCGATTGAGCAGCAGGTGGTGCCGCTGTCAAACCGGCCGCCGGTGGATTGCTAACGGCCGCGCCTACGCGTCACCCGGGCCAGCATCATCAGGGTGCACGCTTCTTCGCGAGCGTCTTCGTCGGCCGCTTGACTGACGCCGAAGGCGCGACCTCGTTTGAAACCTCGCGTAGAATTTGACGCAGCCACCGGCACGCCGGATCCTGATCAAATGCTGCGTTCCAGTGTACCGATTCGTCTAAGACCGGCAGATCGAGCGGCGCTTCGAAGATCTTCAAGGGAATCGTTTTGACGTAGTGCTGTGCCAATCGACGTTGCACCGTCGCGAGTCGTCGAGTTCCCACGACGAAATTCGGCAGCATGCCGAAATTCATCGCGATCACTTCGATGTGGCGCTCGAGCCCCATTTTGCTCAAGACGAATTCGTCAAGGCTCAGCGCGCGGCCCCGGGACCATTGCATCACGACGTGGGCCGCCTTTAGATACGCCTCGAGGCTCAGTTCATCGCCCAATTCGTCATTATCGGTCCAAGCGATGCAAACGTAGTCATCCACGAACAGCCTTTCCTTGGAATGTCCTCCCGACAATGTTTCGGCCGGCATGATCAGCAGGTCGATATCGGCATGATCTAGATGGTCTCCCGGAGCGGCCACGTTGTTATGGATCAGCTCGAAGCTGATTCCAGGGGCAAGCTTGGCTACACGCTGAACCACGTCGACCATTAGAACCAGCGCGACGTAATCCGACATCATCAACGAAAATCGTCGATCGGATGAAGCCGGATCAAATGCCGGCCGAGTCGCGACCGTTGACTGGATGTCGAGGAGTATCCTCCGAACGGGCCCAGCTAACTCGGCGCCCACTGCGGTCGGCACCATGCGGCGTCCTGCCTGAACGAGGAGTTCGTCGCCGAAATATTCCCTGAGCCGGCCGAGCGCGGCACTGACGGCGGATTGGCTCAAATGAAGTTGTTGACCGGCGAGTGTGATGCTTCGTTCGGTGAGTAACGCGTCAAGGGCAACCAGTAAGTTCAAATCCAAATGTCCAAAGCGCATGGCAATGACCTTCCGCTAGTCGAGGGCGACAGATGTTAAACGCAGCCCACTTTGCTTGCCGGGCCGCCCACCCGTGCGTTGCCAGGCGCCAACAGCTATTTGCTTTATCAATTCTAGGTATGAGTGCAATTACCGACCAAATATGCGCCAGAAATGTAGGCTTCACAAGCTGGTCGATACGAGACGCAACCGACGTCGCATCGCTACAACGGGGAAATCGAAATGGCTACGGCAGCAAAAAAAACACTTTGCATCATCGCAATCTCCTGCGCAGGGAGCGCAGCCCAAGGGCAGTCCTCAGCTCCTGCTGACACTTCGGCTCAATCTCAAGGTCTGCAAGAAATCGTCGTGACGGCGCAGCGACGCGAGGAAAGCCTGCAACACGCCGCGATCGCCGTGACCGCAGTATCGGGCGACAAATTGGCGCAAGCCGGTGCTGTCAAGGTCGAGGATCTCACGCAGTTGGTGCCCTCGCTCCAGGTCGCTGCCGCAGCGGGTCCCTATCCGCTTTTCTACATGCGCGGCGTGGGCAATTTCAACGGCAACGCGTTGTCCGACTCAGCGCTCGCCCTCAATCTCGATGGCGTTTACTTGGCGCGTCCCTCATCTGCGGCCGGCATGTTCTACGACATCAGCCGGTTGGAAGTACTCAAAGGGCCCCAGGGCACGCTTTACGGCCGAAACGCCACCGGTGGCGCGATCAACGTGATCACCAACAAGCCCACGGACGATTTGAGCGGCGAGTTCACGGCTGACTTTGGCAATTACCGCGCCAAGAATTTCGACGGTTATATCAACGTGCCTTTCAGTTCGGTCGTGAAGGCTCGACTGTCGGTTCAGTCCACTGAGCATGCAGGCTACATGTCGGATGGCACCGACGATGACTACGGGCGCGCGGCTCGACTGCAGGTTTTAATTACGCCGAGTGACGAGCTTTCGATCGATACCAGCGCGGACTTTTATCACCAGGGAGGCAAGGGAGTCGGTGCGACACTCGTGCAGCCGGGGGGCTTTGTCGACGGCAACCCGCGATTGGGGAACACGTCTCCGGCGATCAACGCCATCTATTCACAGACGTTTTACTTTCTTGCGGGAAATACGTTCGGGCCGCTTTTGACCAAGACCCTGCTAATCAACCCGGCAGATACCAATGTTCAGCAGGACAACAATTACTGGGGTGTGAGCACCAACGTCGATTGGAAGACTGACGCTGGGACACTGACGGTCATTCCGGCTTACCGGCATGGAAGCTTGGATTTCACGAGTGCCGCCGCAGGCTTTCTCATTCAGCAGCAGGAGACGGATAAGCAAGGGTCGATCGAAGCTCGCTTCGCCTCGAACGCAAACCAGCCACTCACGTATCTCGGTGGGATCTATTATCTTAACGAAAAAATCGACGTGGGTAACGCGACGTACGATCAGGAATACAACGCGTCGGCGCAACAGTTCGATCCATCCACCGAGAGTTACGCGGCATTCGGGCGGATCGGTTATGCGATCACGGAGTCTTTCCGTCTCAACGCCGGCGCGCGTTTCACCGACGATCACAAGAGCTTCGACGGCACGCTGAATGCCGCATCGACCGTTTGTCCTGGAGCCTTTATCCCGCCACCCTTCGGACCGCAGTTCTGCTTCGGTGGGGTGGGTCAGGTGACACAACCTTCCCTGCCCATCGATGAGCACGCGAGCGACTCGTGGCGCCAGACGACGTGGCGGGCCGGCGCCGAGTACGATCTGTCGAGCGCCTCGTTACTATACGCCGCCGTTGAAACGGGCTTCAAGGCGGGCGGATTTTTCTTTAGTCACGACGACCCCACGTATCAGCCGGAGAAAATTACCGCCTATAGCATCGGATCGAAGAATCGGTTTCTCGACAATCGTCTTCAGTTAAATGGCGAGCTTTTCTATTGGATCTACAAGAATCAGCAGGTTTCTCATATCAGCGTCGATAGCACCGGCACAGTAATCTTCGAAACCGACAACGTCGGCAAGGCCAAGATGAAGGGCTTCGAGCTCGAAGCAGAATACCTGCCGATGGCGAACACTCTGATCACCTCGGACGTGGACTACCTAGACGCCGTCTATGACAGCTACAGCTACCTGTATCCGAATCTTGGCGCGACACCGGTAACCTCTTGTCCATACGCGCTGACCACTACCGGGGCGGATTACACGGTGAACTGCGGCGGACGTACGCCACCTCAGTCTCCTCGCTGGTCGGCCAATTTTGGGCTGCAACAGACGATTCCGCTTGGATACGGATCCGTCGTAGGTACCATCAACACTCATTTCCAAACCGAGACATTGACCGGTCTGGAATTCAGCACGCTCGAAGAACAGCCCTCCTATTGGCTGTCGAACGCGACCCTTGGATACCGCGCTCCGCAAGATCGCTGGAGCATCACCGGCTACGTCAACAACCTCGCGAACAAGACGGTCATCGCCGGAACTTTCGCTCATCCCCTCGCAGGTGCCGAGCTGACCGCGGCCACTCTGCGACCGCCACGCACGTATGGCGTTCGTCTCGGTGTGAAATTCTGATCACGCTGGTTCAGTATGTCAGTCTGGACGTGAGACGAAGAACAGGTGCTTGGTGCTCGCGGGTATTTTCACAACGGGGCTGATTCTCTGATCCATGAATAGCATACCGGCAGCGCCAGGACACATTGCCATCATCGGCGCGGGCCCGGGCGGCATGGCCGCCGCCCTCGCGGCGCACCGAGTAGGCTTCAAGGTGTCGCTCTTCGAACGGTACCGCGAAATAAAGGCCGCGGGAAACATACTCAACCTCTGGCCGCCGCCGCAGAAGGTCCTTCGTTTGATTGGCGTCGATACGCGGGATTTAGGGGCACCCTGCCATACGGTGTTCGAACGTGCCGACGGGCGTTTGCGTGCGGATGTGCATCTTAGCGCGGAGGTCGAGCGCGAATATGGGGGTGGATTCATCGGCTTGCTTCGCTGGGGACTGTACAAGCGGATGCTGGATGCGCTGCCGCCGGGCGTGTTGAAACTCGATCATCGTGCCGTCGGGTTCGAAGATTCGGAGCGAGGGGTCAAGGTCTCGTTCGAAAATCGTGAACCCGTGGAGGCCGACGTCTTGGTCGGCGCCGATGGCATTAATTCCCTCGTAAGATCGACGTTGTGGGGAGAGGAGCCCGTCCGGCATCAGCGTCTGCACCTGGTGGGAGGCTACCTTTTCACCGAGGGCGCAGCGCCAACGGAAGGCGTCGTTGCTCACGACCGAACGACGCAGGGTAGCTACACGCCTATCCGGCACGAGGGACGGAGCGGCTACGAATGGTGGATTCTCGAAGCGTGTGATCCCGCCGCGACGATGAGGGAAGATTTGCTCGAGTTCGCCAAGGTTCGGGCCAAACGATTCAGCCCGAAGCTGCAGTCTCTAGTCGAGAACACTCCTCGGGAAAATCTGCAGCGTTGGGAGATCAAAGATCGGCCGCCTCTCAAGCAGTGGTCTAAGGGTCGAGTTACGTTGCTAGGGGATGCTGCCCATCCGACCTCGCCTTACGCCGCCTACGGCGCGGGCATGTCGATTGAGGACGGCTATTTCCTTGCGCGCGAGCTTGTCGCGGGCGACGTGTCAAATCCACAGTTCGTCAAAAAAGCGCTGCAAGCCTACGAAGATCGCCGCAAGCCGCACACTGCGAAAGTGAGTGAGCAGGCGTATTTTACCGGGAAACTGTTTCACCATACGCCGGCGCTGTTGCGCCCCTTGCGCGATTTTATCTTTGACCATACGTCGTTTCTTCAAAAAGTGATCGGCGACGCGACGCCCGGCCATATCCTCAAGCAGCTTGAGGAAATCGAGGATGAGCCGGCGTCTGTAATGCGATAACTCGCGCGGCGTTGAGGGAAAGCGGGCGTCCCACGTCGGGCGGTATTACGTTACCGCGCCGGCCGGGCGATAGCTTGACTGGTTGTTTTGAACCGCCATCCGGCTCGCCCCAGACGACGATCACCTCCGAGCCCAATGGCGCCTCTTCACTCAATACTGCGAGCGACAGCCAGGACTTCTCGTTGGCCGTAAAGGCCGGATAGGTCGATACGCCGATCTCTCTGCCGTTGCTCAAGATGCGATCGAGCGGATGAGTGCTGTAATGGGCCGTAGGCATCTCCATGAACTTAGCGTTCGGCTCGTCGGACAGCCAACTAGCCGATACGCCGAGCACATCGTGCGGGTTCCACAACAGGGTCACCTTGCGGCGATGAGGCTGGTCGGCCATCTTTGCGAGTGCCTCTCGCCCGATGAAATCGTGATCGCTTGCATTGCTTGTAAGGTTACCGCTGCGTGCGCCAGCCGCTCGCGTAAGATTCGCGAGCGACTTCAGAGTACGGCACGGGGCTAACAGTCGCGCGTATCTCGGTCTGCACGTGCGGCTCGACGGTTGGCTTACGCGTGCCGCCGTTCTCCTCGCCCCACACGAGGCTGACCGCGGTGCCAGGCTTGGCAAACTCCTCATCCACCATGGCGAGAGTGAGCATGCGTGCCTCGTTCGAGCTATAGCCGATCCACGTCGACAGCCCCGCCATGCGATCCTTGACGAGCACTTTGTCGAACGGGTGCATGCAATACACCGCAGAGGGAAACTCGATCGCTTTCGCGCGCTCGCCACGATTGAACATGGAACTCATCACGCGCAACACATCCTGTGAGTCGAGAGCCAGCGTGACTTTGCGCCGATGGGGAGCTTTGAGCTTTGTTTGCAGCGACTCGCGACCGACGAAATCGTGGTCGAAATTTAAGATCCCGCCATATCCGAGATCCCACGGGGTGCAATAGTAGTCTTCGATATTGCTCGAAACAAAGCTCCCGCCCATCGAGCAGGTGCCTTCGTAGCCTTGGGCGGGCAGCCATTCGCGATACGCCTTCAGGCTTGCACCGCTGTAAACCGCTGGCAATGGTGAGGGAATCCAGCCTGACTCCAGAGTATTCGAGGAATATGCGCGTCCTCCCACCAGGCGCAGTCCGTAGTCTCGTCCCGCCTCGATCAGCGCGCCGCGCACGGCTTCTCCCTCATCCCAGGGACCGAACACTTCGAAACCGGGCTGACCCACCATGCCATGCCGCAGAGCACGCACGGTTTGCTTGCCTATCGTGAGTTCGGTCATGTGGAAGAACTTCAAGTCCGGCGCGCGTCGGCCAATGGCTTTGCTGATGAGGTCCATGGCATTGGGCCCTTGGATTTGGAATCGATACAACTTCCGCCGACCGTCGCTGCGTCGGGCGGTGCGCTCATCCAATTTAACTTTCGCGTCGAACCCACCGGTTTCGGCGTGAAATCGAACCCAGCTTAGCGTTGGAGCGCGTCCGACCAAATTGAAGGTGTTCTCGGCCAGATAGAACAGAATCACATCTCCGATCACGTAGCCATCGGGGGTGCAGGGAACAAATTGCTTGGCACGGTTGATTTCAAAATTCTTGAAGCTGTTGATGCCCAAGTGCCGTAGAAGACGCAGCGCATCGGGACCTTCCACCAACAAATCTGCCATATGATAGGACTGGTTGAACAGCACGCAGCTGTGCTGCCAGGCCCATTGCTCGTCGCGCCAGCTCGTGTACTCGAGAGGAACGCCAGGGTAGGCATTCGGCCCCGTTTGTTGATTTCGAAGCAATTCGACAGCGTTCTTGCCTGCAAGCAACACCTCAAGACTCTGTGGCTCGCTCATGTATAAATCCTCAGTTTTCGCTTTCTCATCGCGACAGCAAAATGCGGGATTTGGATCGCAAGACAAGCCTCAAGAGCACTGAGCACGTGCGCGGATGCTCCCCCAGTGGCCAACATGCGTGCGGCTTGGCCCTCGAGGAGCAAGCCCAATTCCAATGCTTCCCAACTCTCCTTGTCGCTGAACGCCCGCACGGCGAAGCCTCGGCGGCCAGCTGGCAGCAGCAGCCCCTGTAATGCGAGCATGGGCAAAAGATTGCGCACCGGTGTGCGTGACACGCCGAGCAAATCCGCCACCGCTTCTTCCGTAACCCGTTGTCCCGGCGCCAACTCGCCGTTGAAAATCATCTCGCGAATCCGGTGCATGAGCGGAGTCGCCGCAAACGAAGGAGTGTCGCCTGACTCGGCCGGCCGCTTGCGAGATCTAGCCACCCCTCGATCCTTTCTTCTCGCCGTCGAGTTTAGACTTGAAAAATACGACCATCGCCATGGCTCCATGGTAACGCATCGTCGCTGCGGCACCGCGGCGAGACTGTCGAGGCAGCGAATGCCACCGGGGCTGAGCGCATTCCCCTGGTGCTACTGGCCGGACTGCTATGTGACGAAAACGTTTGGCAGGATGTCGCCGCGCAACTGGAAGAAGTCGCGCAGCCGAGCATCCATCAACATGCGCGGGGCTCTTGGACCGCGGGTAAACGAACTACACCGTTTTTATCATGTTCCTGCGTCCAACACCGCAGTCAAGCAGTCCCGCCAGCGCCAACCGAAGGCACCAAGCCCGTTGCATCCGGGGCCTATCTAGGTCTGCTTCTCGTAAACCTCGGTGAAGGGCTCTTTGCCTTGGCCGTTAGTCCCCTTGGCGGTCATCGTCTTGCCGTCCGCCGCGACGTGGTAGTGAAAAATGAACAACACCTTGGTTTTCATTTTCTGTTCCAGTTTGAAACTCTGCGGCCCGGTTTTAGTGAGCGCCAGCACCAGGCCATCGGCGACTGTCGGGCCGATGGGAGGATAGTCTTTGCCGTCCCATTTGGCCTGACAGGTCGCTTTGATCGCCGAAATAGTCAGGGTCACTCCGTTGGCAGAGTCGGTCTGAATGGTGAGCGAGTTCGGTGAGCTCAGCTTGACCTTCGTGCTCTTCCACTCGCCCAGCAATCCGCTGCCGGGCGATGACCGCGCGTAGCTGGTCGAGTTTTCGAACGTATCGCCGTTCGGTTTGGTGCCCTTGGATTCGATCTTGAGCGTGTTGCCGTCGGCGGAGATCTTCCATGTGCTGGTGCTCAACAAGGTGCCATTACGCTTGTTGGTCGTGGTGTAACTGCCATCCGCACTTTTTTTAAATGTGCGTTCGGTGCCCATGGGCGTCGTGAACGAGCTGCCGTCGGTCTTAAACGTGTAGGTTTGCGAGGAGTCGGCGTATTTCAACGTACCACTGCCGGCATCTTCGAAGGTCATGGTATCGCCGGCCAGCTGGCTCTTCGCCGTGTTGAGGTTCCAGGTGCCGTCGAAGGGACTGTCGGCAAGCGCCCCGGCGCCTGCGCAAACGGAAATCAGGCAGAGCAGCATGCTAGAAATTCTCATGAGACCTCCGTGTATGATGAAGCGGTGACGCGCGATTATCAGCCCGGAATTTGCTCGATACAATCCCCCGAGGATCTAGATCTGCACGGCGGCGCGTAGTTCCGTGGCGCGCAGCAGCGCCTGCTCGAGCGTATCGATGACGTTGGCCGCTCCGACATGAGTGATCACTCCGCCGCGTTCCAGCTTGAAGCGCACATTGGGACGAACTTCGGCGAGCAGCACCTCGGCACCGTGCCGTTTGAAGTCGGTGATGATCTCTTCGATGGCAAAAATGCCGGTGGCATCGACGAAGGGCATGTTGCCCATCCTGAGGATGAGCGTCGTCGCCGGCCGCTGAATGTGCGCCAAGGTCCGTTCGAGCTTCTGGGCGGCGCCGAAGAACAGCGGTCCTTCGATGCTGTAGATGACGATGCCGTCGCCCGCTGCGACTGCCGCACCGGGCGCGCTCGAGTTGGCTACGACGCCCGTTTGTTGTTCGACATTGACCGAATCCGCCATGCGCCGCATAAAGAAGAGTGCCGCCAGAATCACGCCGACGTTGACGGCGACCACGAGATCGACGAAAACGGTCAGCAAAAACGTCAGCAGCAGGATGCCGACATCGACCTTCGGCGCGCCGCGAATCAGCCGCATGACATGCGGCAATTCACTCATGTTCCAGGCGACCACGAACAGCACTGCGGAGAGGCAGCACAGCGGTATCGCCGAGGCCAGCGGTGCGAACAACAGGATGACCAACAACAGAAATACCGAATGCGTGATTCCGGCGAGCGGGCTGGTGCCGCCGTTGCGAATATTGGTTGCAGTGCGTGCAATCGCCCCGGTCGCTGCAAATCCGCCGAACAGCGGCGCGACGATGTTGGCAATGCCCTGGCCGATGAGTTCTTGATTGGAGTCGTGCCGTGTGCCGGCCATGCCGTCGGCAACAACGGCCGACAGCAAGGATTCGATCGCGCCCAGCAAGGCGATGGTGAACGCCGGGCCGACCAAGGACAGGACCCGCGCCAGATCGAGCGAAGGAATCGCGAAACTCGGCAAGGTACGCGGAATTCCGCCGAACGCCGAACCGATGGTCGCGACGCCCTTGAATTGGAAGATCGCCTGCAGCACGGTGACCGCAACCAAGGCAAGGAGCGGTGCCGGGATGCGCTTCAAATAGCGCGCTCCCAGAATCAAAATGACGAGCGCAAGCAGCGCCAATCCCGTGGTTGCCGGACTTAGAGAGGGCCAAGCCTCGATGAGGGCGAACAGCTTTTGATGGAACCGAAGGCCGGAGGGGGCCGGCGAGAGACCGAAAAAATCCTTCCATTGGCCGACGAATATGATGACGCCGATTCCGGCGGTAAACCCGACGATCACCGGGTCCGGTATGTACTTGATCACGGCACCCAACCGCGCCGAACCGAACACCACCAGGATCACGCCCGCCATGAGTGTTGCGATCTGCATGCCGGCGATGCCGTGCTGTGCCGTGATGATGGCGAGCACCGCGACGAATGCGCCGGTCGGCCCGGAGATCTGCACAAGCGTCCCGCCAAAGATCGAGGTGAGGAGCGCCGCGACGATGGCGGTGTAGATACCCTGCTCAGGGCGGGCGCCCGATGCAATGGCGAAGGCCATCGCCAAGGGAAGCGCCACAATGCCCACCACCAGCCCGGCCAGCAGATTGTTGCGTATCTGGGATAGCGACCATAAACCGGCCGCTTTGGCTTGTAGCATCGCGATCATTCAGACGTTTATAACGGATTTCGGTGCGGATGATCCGTGCGGTGAGCAGCATTATTTTTTTCTAGCGGTTGCCGCTCAGGCCGATGGAATTGATGACATTCGTCACCCCCGGGGCCTCGAATGCCACCGCGGTGGCGATCTGCTTCTCTAAGTCCGTGTCGACGATGCCGGTCAGGTACACCACGTGGTCGAGGGTCTGAACATGCAACAGGTTGGGCGGCTCTAATACCGGATGCTGCGCGAAACGGGCGCGCACCTCGCTGGTGATTGCGGCATCGCCCGGGCAACCCAAGCCGCATTTCTCGTAGAGCGCGCATCCCGGCGCCCCACCGATGACAAGGGCGGCGAGGATGGCGGCGCTTAACCGAGTTTTGCCGAGCATTGCTACGCTCTCGCCGGGATATCGATCAGACGGCGATACGCCAAAATCGTTCCTTAGGAGCCGCGTCGCGCCAAAAGTAGGACGATCTCGTACACGGTCACCCGGCTTCGAACCCTATGACCGCAGGCATCGCGGGGCGATCATGGCTTGACCAATGTTAGGCATTGCGCAGGCGATGCATAGGAGGCGACGTGAAG
>Ga0302319_10002537_pt1 | contig 39244 bp, 33 predicted proteins | sample Bog_T0_2_FD_203319 | JGI IMG/M metagenome (GOLD analysis project Ga0302319, IMG submission 203319) | Peat permafrost microbial communities from Stordalen Mire near Abisko, Sweden - Bog_T0_2 | ecosystem: Environmental > Terrestrial > Soil > Wetlands > Peat | place: Sweden: Abisko, Stordalen Mire... | reverse complement strand
TGCTCTTCTGGGTGCACTACGAGATTCTGCAGTCACCGCCGACCACATCTTGTTTACCATGCCCGATGCCGACGAAGCCTGGTTCCGCGAGAACATGCGCGTAGCGCAAGCCACGCGCGCACGGGTCACCGTCTACACTGATCCGAACGCCAACGAACTCGGCGTTGCTCGATCACCACGCTCCAGCGCCGCGAGGTCCACTCGCCCCATTCCCGGCGCAGATTTGATTGTCACGAACGGCGTTGCCTTATTCGACATCGCGCAACTCCTCAAATTCAACGCACCACCTGAGATGCGCTCGGGGCTAAGGGCCGTGCGCTCTGAATCGGGAATTCGTTGGGAACTCTCAGATTTTTCATATTCGCAGGGCGAGCCACAGCTAGAATCCCCCTCAGCAACCGTCTTTATTGCGTCGACGACCGCAGACCTCGCCGAGCATCGAGAAATTGCCGTCGAGGCGGTGCAAGCGGCAGGCTGCACAGCCATAACATACGAACCGTGGAGCGACGGCCCGACACTCACCACATCTTTCGCCAGACTCGAACAGGCTGACGCAGTCATCGTCATAGTTGGCAACCGCATTGGCCGGATCCCGGAAGACCAGCCCTCAGGAGAGCAGAAGAGCCTCACTTGGTTGGAATGCGAAGAAGCTGCGCGACTCGGAAAGAGAGTATTCACCTTTATCGGCGATGAAGCTCGGCTAGAGAGTACCGAAGGGGGCAGCGGATTTCTATCTTGGCTTCGCAATCACGTAATCTTCTCCACCTTCGCCGGGCCGGAAGACTTACGCGACAAGCTGAACAAGGCCCTTTGGGGCTGGCATAGAAGCGAGAAGCAATCGCGCTACCAAGAGGAAATTGGCGCCCCGGGAGCGACTCGCCCTAGCCAGCAGATCGTCGGAACCGCAACCGCAGCTCCCTCGCGATTCATTCTCCTGGCCGGCTCACGTCGTTCTTCGCCCCTTGCGCGGGTTCGCCGACAGACGGAGTGGGCTGCCGAGGCTGTCGCCAAAGAGATCGCACGGGCAGGCTTCGGCTTGGTCTGCGGCACGCAGCGGGGCTCCGATCAGATCGCGATCGCCGCCTTCACTGCCGAAATGACAGCGCGTCAACTCGACACTGCAGATGCGTTACGGATTGTAACTTTCACCGATGATCTTAATGGCGCAACCCTACCTGAAGGGACAGCCATTCAATACTCGAATGATCAGGTCACCGATTCTTTGGCCCATGCAGATGCAGTTGTCCTACTCGGCGGAAATCAGTGGGTTCGTCAAGTCGCAGTCTCCGCCTCGCGTGTGGGGAAGCGTGTGTTTCCGATTCCTGGAACAGGTGAAGCTGCCGCGGAGCTCTTTAAGGAACAAGTGAGTAATGGTATAGCACATCGCGACTTGCCATGGTCCCGAAAGATCGAGCGAAAGGAGGACGCCGAAGCGGTTGCTACGGCGTTACTCAAAGAGTTAACAAGCTCTCGAGGAAACTCGGACGAGGAATGGATCACAAACGCGATCCAGATGGGGGAAGAGGCTTTGGAACAGGAGAATCCGAAGCTCGCTATAGACATACTTCGTGAGCGGCCGGATCTCTGGGGCACTAATCGGCTGTCGCTGATCATAAGAGCCGCAGTAAGTGCTGCGTTTCGCGAAGCAGTGAAGGCTTCATTCCACGAGTATGCGCAGCAATACGAGGAAATCCGCAGAACGCAGCAAGGGGGGGCCTCCAGAACCGCGCGAATGAATGCTTTGATTACAGAATCGATCAATGCGGCGCGGTCCGTGTCCTTCGTTCGAGAGTTCGCCCAGCAACTGGTCGAGGAAAACCATGAGGGCACCAGAATAATTGGAATCGCTGTAGCCCGAGCCAGACCATATCCAGAGCACGTCGAGCTGGCCACGAAGATCATATACAGTTCTCTCAGTCCATTCGAACAGTTCCACGCGCTCCTGCTGGCGCGTGCCGTGGTTGATCGCGCCAGTCCGAAGCAGCACGAGGCGCTCCGCAGCGCCTTGCTGAAACAAGCAGGGACACCGATCCATCAATCAGATCGATCTCGCGCCGACATTCAAGAGGAATTATTGAATAAAATCGATAAAGAAAAGCCCGCTCCTCGCGGTGTGCCAGCATTGAGCGACTATCCACTTGTGACAATCGCGCCACCTATGATGGTGTCTTACAACGACGACCTGCATGAACATCATGGTGAGTTTGTGATTACCCGGGGCCAACATCAATTGAAACTGCCGGCGGAGTTCCGCATTGGGCGCTATCCGGTTACCAATCAACTGTTCTCACGTTTCGTGAACGACCACGGTTATGAAAACGACCGATACTGGCGTGAGAATTCGAGGCAGAATTTGAGGAGAGACTTACTCACTAAAGACGGACGAACCCTCGGTCCCGCCACATGGGAATCGAGCGGCGCGTATGCCGCCGGCTGCCGGAACCATCCTGTCTCGGGTATAAACTACCTCGAAGCCGAAGCGTTTGTACGGTGGCTGCAAATTAGGTATCCCGAGTCTGGATGGGACTGGTGCATTCCCTCTGAGGACATGTGGGAGCTGACGGCCAGATCGCCTGAAGGATATCGCTACCCATGGGGCCACGAGTTTCAGACTGGCTTCTGCAATTCCGCCGAGGCCGGTATTGGCAGACCAGGTGATGTCACACAGTTCCCTCGAGGGGAGAGCGCGTATGGCTGTTCAGACATGGCAGGGAACGTGTGGGAATACGTCGAATCTGCGGAGAGGTCGCCCCGGACGTGTGTCCTTCGCGGGGGGGCTTATCTGAACAACCAATATGAGATTGCGAGTTGCTTCCGGCTAGTGCGAGTTCCTATCGAACATCGTGCGTCGGACTTCGGACTGCGGTGCGCCCAGGTGAGGAACGCAGATCAGAAATCCAAGTCCCAAGCGGGACGCCATTCCAAGGAGATGAGTAAGTAGGATCGGTCAATGGTAGGGGGCACAGGTCAAGGGCTATCGAGCCGCACGGCTGCGAAGCACATTGCTTAAACGTCCGTAACAAATTCCCAAGCGAAAATGACAACAAACTGGGGTATATGCGGTCCGGCTTGGTGCTGTTCACACGTTCGGAGCCCAAGTGTAGTCAATGCAGAATCGGACGTGCCTACCATGTGAAATATCGACATCAGCGTGTCAATCTCCGAAACCGGGTGGCTGGATTCCGATGTGATCGTCGCGCCGGATTTTGGCCCCGACAGACATTGCGGAAAGTGGCGCTCGATAACACTGGAGGGACGGCGGGAAGTCCTAAATTTTCGGCCCCAATTGGCGGCCACAGCTAATTCACGCATTGAGCATCGAAAACGTTTCAACCTTTGCTGCCCGCGTTCGGACCGATTCCGACATTTACGGGGAATATTTAGGGGGCTTATGTGTCAAAAGGTATAGGTTTTGGAACAGCTCTTTTAGTCCAAAGTCGCCTTTTGTTTTCAGTGAGATAGAAGGCACGGAAATGGCAGCTATTCCAGGGTCTAAGCCGTTACAAAAGGCTGTGGGGACCGATCGATTTTCAACACCCCTTTTGTAACATGACATCCGAGGATGCTGCCAGAGTTTGAATTCCGGGAGTATCACCGGCGCCGCGCCAGTCCTCGACCCGACCGGCCAGTGTTTACGAATCCTATCCACCTGGCCGTAAACCGGCTGCTCGGACAAGTGGCTCCGCCTGATTCTCTCGGATTCCGACGAGCGCCTTGGCTTCGAGCAGAATGCGGCCTCGCGGCTCGGCATCTGATGCCGATTCTCTCGCGACTGGCGAGGGTTCAAATCAGATTGCGCTACGCCCGGTGCAACGCAATCTGGGTTGAACCGCCAGACTCATGTGCAAAATCAAGCCTGACGAAGTCTCAAGTTGATAGCGCCGGCTAGTTAGAATTGAGGTGTCGAATGTCACATTTGCAAGGCAACGCAGCTGAGGAACCGATGCTCGAAGAAGCAAAGAGTTTTATCCGAGCATCTGGTCAGTTCCGGACGGTTCCTGATCTTGCTGAGCTCCTCCGAGTTGAAATCCACGACCTCGATCAACAACTCAATGAATGGAAGGATCGTAGGGAGATTTTCTCGATTCAGGATGGAACCGAGGGCGAATTGTTTCCCGTCTTCGCATTCGATCGTAATCGTGGTTCGCATGTGTCCGAGGCAATTCCTAGGGTCCTAGAGATTTTCGGAGATCGGCTGTCTGATTGGGGGATCGCTGCATAGTTCATCGCTGGTAACAGCTATTTGGATGGTGAGTCCCCTAAAAATCTGGTCGAGAAAAGCCCGAATCCGGTAATGCGCGGCGGCCCTGGACGAAATGAATGAGGTCTCGCACGGCTGATCCATCGCGACTGTGTCAATCCTTCAAATTAGCTGGCCGGCGGAATTCCCTCGTCAGCGCCAGCCTCATCAAGCCGGTCATGAACCGCACCGGACCGGTGATAAACAGCCTCAGGCCGGTGAGCGAGCTCATCACGCAGGTAAAGGGTAGGGTTGGGGACCCAAAGAGGCAGGCGGTCGATTCCTAGTCCGGATCCATCCCGATGAATACGGATATGGCCGGACGTCTCCATTGGAATTGGTTACAGGTTTAGCTATATTAAGGGCGGAGCCTCGGCCTTTGTCAGGAACTCAGCAGTTCTGCATGCCGTCTGCGACTCGAGCGCTGTAGTTCCATATCTTCAGGATTTTTCCCACAGCCTATCAACAAGCAGCCTACTCCGCAACGCAGTGGGCGAGAATGGATCGACGACTGCCATCACTTGACCATAGGTGAGCTCGCCATGTTCCAAAAGTGCGTCAGCCACTGTGCGAATTACGCTCCGGTTCAGTCTCACCAAATGAGTAGCAGTTGCGATCGCCCGCCTTTCGTCAATACTGAACTGAGCACACACTTTCGACGCACCATCGCAATCGCTCGCGCACGTACTGAGCGACAAAAATGTATATGTAAGGGTCGGATCCACGAGCCTCTCCGTAGCCATTGAGGCGAAAGATGCGACGCAAGATCCGGCTGCCTCCTTGATATTGAACATCATGCTCTCGTGCACCTGGACAACGCGTCCGGGCATTCCATGCTTCCTTCGTTCCTTCGGGGTTCGCTGGATGAACACAGTGGAAAGCCGCAGCTGGCAAACTGCGAGAACGACCGCATGAGCCGCCTCGTGAAATGCAGTTCGTCGCAACTTAGCATCTGCGATCTGGCCCTTGGTTCTCGAGTTCATATTTCTGCGTAACGACCGACCGGCGAGCTTCTCGTTGTTCAGAAATCAGCCACCGCTACCAATATGCTGGACGCTCTGTCCTCGTGTTTGTGACGCGAAACACTGGAGGGTGCAGAAATATTCGGGTCACCATGGTCCAGTGGACGGGCTTGCGGCGAAGATGCCCCACCCCGCAATGCACCCGGATGGTCCGAAAATCTCAGAAGCGCCGGTCCCCAGTGTCCGTGTATGCCCCATCTATATATATGGGTGCTGCGAAAAACAGCGCCTGAGATCCGGAACTTAAAAGGCACGACTAGGGAACGCGCGTCCATGCGCGCGAGTTCCTGCTTCGGTACGAGGGCAGACACCCGGCCTAAAAAGCAGCGCCAATTATGGCGGGAACCCTGATAATCGTGACGCCGGTGGCGACTACGTCCAAAGCGACAATCGGGTTCAAACCAGTCAAGTAGGCGGTCAGGGTCGCAGGTTTGCACTGGCTGGAGCGGGCAGGCGCCCTAACAGGAACGTCTTGGTTAACCTCAACCTCATGGTTAGGATTGATGCACTCCGAAGAAGTCACCATTGTCTCGAACTACGCGATTGCAGTTCCTCGCCATGCCAGCGGAATACATATGTCTTGATTTAGGGTCTCCGTCTCAATACTCCATAAACTCCGAGGCGGAATTCTTCCCAGCGCAACTTCTCCGCGTCGAACTGTTTTTCACCTTCACTCGATAGTTGCCACAGCGAAGCATCTTGCCCGTTCTTGCGCACGGTAGTGCACAGAACCCACCCGGCCTTATGCATACGGTCGAGGGCTGGATAGAGGGAACTATCCTTTACCGGCAACTTCCCTTTTGAGGTCATTTCTATCGCCTGCTGGATGGCGTACCCACTCAAACGTTTACGCCGCGAAAGAACTCCTAACACGAGGAGATTGAGCGTCCCTCGCAATGATTGATTGTCCGCCATTTAGCCCAACCTCATCACATAAGTAGGTTACAACAATACCCCGATATCGGGATAGTGAGTGACTCTTCTTGCGACAATGATGGCTAAATATATTCGTGCAATTTGACCGCATTTCTGCATATTCAACAGGATTGTATCTGGGGAAAGTAGATTGACAACTACCCCGATGTCGGGGGTGGGTAAAACTCTCGCCAACGCTTTTTCAGTGACTCGAGATCGGAAGTGGGGTAGCTTCAGAAGCGTGGACTCAAGCTAGTGAGCGCGAGCTTTGGCGCCCAGGCTTAGGTCGAGGATCTGATCGCGGCGGAGTGCAGCCGCTAAGAGAAGACTGGGACACTTCGGCGGTCAGCAGAAACAGAGCGACATCACAAAACCAAGCAACGAACAGTCGACGCGCGGCCGATGTGAGGAGACCTTTGTCTGCGCAACCTGACGTAACCCAGATCCTGGCGAAGTTTGAAAGGGAAGAAGTGATGGGCGTACCGGACTCGGACAACATTAGATGGCGCGCTGTGGACACTCAATCACGAATCATATCGTCACCCTCTGCTCAGTGTGCCTTCTCGATCCTCGGCGCCGGCGATTCAAAGCGACCACCACAATCCAATTTACGTGCGCCAGACCAGTACGGACACTCTCGCAACATGAACGGGCAGTCAGAGCCGAAAGAAATGGAAATCAAATCGGCGGCTTGTTATCAGCTGGTTCTGGATCGGCGACTTGGGGAGTACGTGTTCCCCGATGGGTGGGCGATTCTCGGTGCCGGCAACCCGGCCAGCAAGTGCTCAGCGTGCGGCGGGGGATCGCCGCCAGCGAGGCGGGTTGCAAAGCGAACGGGATTGGAGCCCGGGCGGCACGGCCGAGTTGAAAGGGGAAACACAAAGTAGGCAACGGCCTTAGGGTCTGTTTGGAGCACACCGTAAAGCTGCCTAGCAGTCGCACAGATCGGAGTTAGCGACAATGACGGCAACACTCATCAAGTTTCCTGAACCGATTCGACAGGTATCCGACCTGGCGGCCTTGCTTCGCTCAATCGAAGAACCGTGGATCGGCTACATGCATGTACCGGCGTTGGGGCGCCATGTATCTACGGTGCGCTTAGCAGTCGGCACGCTGAGTGATTTGCTTGGGGTGTCCCCTAACAAGGTATCCACGGACTGGCTGCTCACTAGGTCCTCGAACGATCTTCAGGCTCTCGCTCGGAAGGTTGCGCCAATGTTCCGACGCCAGTTCGTAAGGGGACTACAGCTCCTGATTGAGCACATTGGCTTCGGCGTTGATCGCCGATGCGATTGCCTTGGCGAACGGAAAGGATCAGTAGTCTCCATGGTCCCCGGCGCGTTTAGAGGAAAGGCTTAAACGAATATGGGAAGCAAATTCTATCCAGCGGGTTCTCTGCGTTGCGAAAAGTGCGGTTCCGCGCTCCCCGAGACCGTGTGCTGGCACGGGAAGAAGCACTTCATCTGCGATGGCCCCGGATGTGCTACACCCGGGATGCGGCCTCTGATTCGCATCGAGTCCCGTCCGTGCAGCAATCCCGGGTGCCCGGGGACTGTGCCAGAAAGGCTATGTTCAAGCAGCTCGACACTGCAATTCTGTACCTCGCTTTGCGAATCACGATACTGGTATTCACATTCCAAGTCAGTGACGGTGCACTGCGCGTACTGCGGCGAACCATTGCGCCGAAGCCCCTCTGAGGCTGAGGGCCTCTGCTTCTGCGCTGGGCACGACAAAGCCTATAAGAGCAACTTGCGAAACGAGTCTGAGTGCGGGATTTTTCGGGATCTCTTCCGAACATATCTTGAACAGGGCTGCATCGGGCATTACGAGAACCTGTATCCGGTGCGCTCAGAAATCCGGCAGTTTCTCGCATTCGTGGACGCTCAGGGCATCGCCGATATTCAGACCGTTACGCCCGCGACAATCAGAGACTTCCTCGCTCAACGCAGTGGACATGCTCGACGGGCCGATTACGTCAAGACTATGTTTCGCTGGTTGATCAAGACAGGCAGGTACCAGCGGGAAAACCCGGTGAAGTCTCGCGTCCTCTATGAGCGGCGCCACCGTGTCGAGGCGCGGCCGTATGAGGGGCAGGATATGGCCGAGATCTGGACGCTCCTCCAAGAACGAGGGACGACACAGGCCAAGCTCATCATCTCGGCTGGCGAGGACTTTGGACCTCGTCGCATAGACATTTGCAATATTCAACTGAATGACATCTACTTCGGACAAAAGCTGATCTGGCTTGTCAACAGCAAAAGCAAGCAGGCCAGCTATGTCCCATTCGGACCGAAGACTGAGTATTGGCTCAGGGTCTGGCTCAAGGAGCGACCGCAGAGCTGCAAACACAACTTTCTTTTTGTCAACGCTCGTGGCGGCCGTTTGCGTTGGTTCAGTCTTACCTATCTTTTGAAAGGCGTTCTCCTGAAGAAGTGGGGCAACAAAGTCCGTGAACGTGGTCTCGACCAATTCTGCTTTCACCGTCTCCGGCACACGAATGCCACGAAGATGCAGGCAAAAGGTATTGACCCGAAGACGAATATGAAGGTTCACGGCTGGGCGCATGAGCACATGGTGTACCGCTACACCAAGCCTACCGAAGAAGAAATATTGAGGGAGGTGGCCGACGCCCTATCGCCGGCGCAGGCCTCAGCCGCCCGCGGGAGCCGGGTGCGCCTCATCGACTTCGTGAACGGGGAACGCTCCGCCAACAGAGAGGAGGAGAATTCGGCCGCCTAGTAGTCAAGAATCGGGCAGGCGTCAAGCGGGCAAGTCGGCATGGCGAATTTCGTCAGATCAGGCAGGGCGCTGGCCCTTAATAGCGGCGCCCATGCGGTCCTCGTCTGCCACGAACGAAGCAGTTTGCAGTTGCTTAGGAAGGGAAAGTAATGAACGAGAAGGAGCTTATTACCTATGCTCCAGGCGAAAAGAGGTGCGAGTCCTGTGGGGTGCCGCTAGGGGAGATAACGTGCACTAAGTTCCAATCACGCTTCTTCTGCTCGAAGCCGGAATGTCGGTATCCGCGAGGCATGATGGTGCCAATTCAATTCATCGCGCCCGACAAACAGTGTGACGCATACCTCTGTGAGAATCTGGTTGAAAAGAGAGCGTACCCGGCATCGCAGAAATTCTTCTTCTGCAGCGATCTTTGTCGAACTAGATTCATGAGCACCCACAGCGGCGTGCAAGCAAAGTGCGCGCACTGCGGCAAAGATCTTGGCAAACGCAAACCGTCGGATAACGGTCTCCATTTTTGTCGCGGGCATAATGCCAAGTACTTTGCTCGGCTCGAGGAAGTCGCGGCACTCGGTTGCTACCTCCCGATATACGAGCGGTACAAGAATGAGTTCGCGAACGATCACTATCGCGACACCAAACATCCTCTTGATGTGGTCCGCAGGTTTCTCGCTCTTCAAGTGTCGGAAGGGATACTTGATATACAGTCGATAGGTATCGATCAGATAGACAAATTCAAGGCAAAGCACCCTGGTCAGAATGGGCGCGCCGACTTGCTGAAGGTGTTTTTCGACTATTTGATCTTGGAGGGGATCTACACGCGCAACAACCCGGTCGACCCAGCACTCCACTATGACAAAGAGTTCCGCGAGGCACCGCGTCCTTACGACGAAGAGACCGTTGCGAACCTATGGAAGTGGGCGAACCAGCGCGGAGACACGCGAGCGAATCTGATTCTCGCCTTTGGCTTGGAATTCGGGCCGAAGGAGTTTGAAGTCCTAAATATCCGGACGCAGGACATCGATCGCGCCAAGCAAGTGATCTGGCTGCGCTGGTCAAATCCCGAGCAGGAGAAAGATCAGTATTCGCACTTTGCTCCTTATTCGGCGAAAACCAAGTACTGGCTCGATATTTGGCTCGCTGAGCGGCCGAAGAATTGTGGCCACGAATTCTTGCTAACCAATGAGCAGGGCCGCCCACTAGGCAAGGACAGCTTCCTCCGACTCTTGAATGATGCCCTCATGAAGAACACAAAGTTCCGGCAGTACGACGAGGGCCTGGACGTTCTTAGCTTCAGGAGAATTCGTGCGACCAATATTGCGTTCTTACGATCAAGGCACGTCAAGGACAACGTGAATATGGCTGTCCATGGCATTTTGGCGGTCCGTTCCATCAAGCGATTTGACTTGCTACCAACAGCAAGTGAAATCAGCAATATTCGAAACGCATTGGACTAGATCCTGCCCCCTCTCGGGGACATCAGCCCGCGGACTACTCGGGAGGGTCAGGCGAGCGACGAAAGGGGAAATTTCTGTGCGCTGGAAATGGCGTAGAAGAGAATGTGCCGAGGATCTCGAACGGAGGCCGCTCTGTAATTGCCAATTAGCGGCACGTGACTCCAGTCTACATTCAACCCCTCGTGACGGCCTTTGTTCCCTCAACTGTCCGTGCGAGGCTCACCACGATTTTCTGACGGCTACCCGAGCTGCCAGTGCATTCTGCTTTGCGCTTGCCAAATTAACCAATCACCCCACCCAGATCACGACCAGCAATCTTCCAATGATTGGCGACATTCACTGAGGAAAGCTCCGCCGTGTTTGATCAGTTCCTTGAGGAGGAAGCATGGAAATAGAACGGTTCCTGCGGGAGTACAAAAAGATCCAAAGTGAATTGACGCGCAAAGAATACCGGGGCCATTTGCGTCGATTCGAGGAATGCATGGATGAAATGCACGTTACCGAGGAAGAGGTTTGCCCGTCGCATATCAGGACGTTTGCGGGGATAGTCAAAGGTCAGTTCAATTTCAAAACCGGCGAGAACGGCATGACTGAAAGCACCGTACGATCTCATCTTGCCGCCGTGAGTTCCTATTACAAATGGCGAAAACTTCGCAACCCCGCGCTGCTCAATCCTGTGAAATCGTTCAAGTACTATCGCACAGAACGGACCAGAAAGGTCGTCCCAATCGATTCTGCAGCGGCCACTGCGATGTACGAGCGCGCAGAATCAGCGACAGACAAGGCGGTCATTAAGACGCTTTGCGGCAGTGGAACCCGACTGGGTGAGTTCATCCAAATGGACAAAACATCAATAACCCTCGACGTCGCTTGGGAGGGATCACAGCAGAAACTGTGTGGGATCGTAGAGGTGATTGGCAAGGGGCGGAAAGTGCGAACAGTTCTGATTAGCCACAGCGCATCAATTGCACTGGTGAATTACCTCGAGGTAAGGGGGGACGACCACAACCCTGCATTGGTTCTTTCGAGCCGCGGCAAACGCATCAGCAGACGAACGGTTCAAAGAATTGTTCATCGGGCTGCAGTCAAGGCAGGAATTGGGCATGCGCATCCACATCAATTGAGACATTTTTTCGGAACCCAAGCGGTCACTCGTGGTGTACCGGACGAGGAGGTGCAGAAGCTCATGGGGCATGTGGATCTGCAAACTACCTACCGGTATGTGCGGCTCACAGAAGAGTACATTCTCGAGCAGTATCGCAGTGTAACCGATGAATGGCCGATGGCAAGCTAGGGCGGACCTGCGTTAGGGTTCGACTGCTGGGGGGAAGCGAAGCGCGTCGGGAATGGGCCCGCAGCGCCTCTGTGGCTGTCGACTTTGTCACCTCGCTTCTTTTGACGCGCGTGGCCGGCAGTTCGAAGTCTCGAAGAGACCAATAGGTATCGACCCACCAATGTCTGGTCTGCCGACTATAGCTGTCTCCGGCGGCCACTTCAAATAAGAAAGGAAGGGAGAATTGCCTTTTACTAAGGCAACCAGGATGATTCGATTCTCACCGGGATATGACCAACGGTGTCAGCTCTTTCCAGAGCGCCCATTGATTCCCACAGTCATTAACAACCGCCTTGGCTTGTCGCGCCGCCGGACAATTCACTCGCGATGCGGATGGAAAGGAGGATAACCTCAATCTCCGCAGTCGATTGAATAACCGCGCACGGTGCAAACTTTAGGCATCGAGCCTCGACATTAAACCCCAACCAAATCAGCCGGGGAATCGCCCTCAACGGGCGGCTCCTCGGCTGATTGTTTTTTGGAGAAAGAATATGAGCAAATCTCAGTCCCAACGATGCATTGGCATCGCAACTGACGCGTCAAACGTCGTGACCGTAGACCAAATCACCCTCTCGAAACTGCCCAAGCCTCTTGCGCGGGCAATTCTGGAAGGCTGGCTGATCGCGCCTGTCGCGGCACATAGCAAGCACGCTTCGCTGATTCGTTCGTGCCTCCTCGAACCGTCAAACATGGCCGCGCAAATCGCCTACTGGGGAACCAACTATCCGAACGCGAATTACTGCGTCGTCACCGGCCATGAGTCGCGACTCGCCATCCTCGAAGTAAATCACGCGAGCCAGGACTTGCTTTGCGACCTTTGCAACGACACCTGGGAAGGCTGGTTGGAAACTCTAAAATTCAGTGACGGTCTCTCGACTTTCTTCATGTTCCGATACGGGGGGCAACGCGTCCGTTTTCTTCCTTCGCGTGTCAAAGGCATCAAGATCCATGCTGGCACGCGCGTATTTCTGCCGCCGTCGTGGTTTGTTGTCGGACCGGGCCTGAAGTACACCGACATAACAGCCGATCTGCTTGACTGCCCTGCGTTCTTGCTCGATGCCAGCGAGACGCCGCGCGAGTCTGGGAGGGTGATTCCATTCCCGAAGAATCCATGTCGTCTCAGCGCCTAGGTAGTCAGCTGCTTCACCGGCGATGACGAGGACCAGCATTTGGTTTCGTTTAGTCGCCATGCATGCGTAACCGACGCTGCGGAAGATGCCGGAATGGCACCCTTCCGCAGCGGCCTCATTGTCGATTCATAACAGACACTGAACCCCCGTCAGTCTCCCGGTCCCTGATTCACCCATAAAAACCGACCCTCAGCAGCGACCACGTGTGCCTCACGTGTGCCACTTTTTCCGTTTTAGACGGCAAAATGGCGCGTGCGACTGGCCAGATTACTCGCCGCGGATCCATCACATGGCTGGTCCGTATCTACCCCGGCCGCGATCCGGACACGCGGGAACGTAAATACATCGGCAAGTTCATCCATGGCGGGCCGCGCGTCGCGCAGCGGGCACCAGAGTGCCGCCCGCATAGTAATCTTCTTCGATTGCGTCTTTCCTGCCGAAACGATCGAAGCCGCATTGAGCCGCATAATACGATATAATCGCGCAACAGGCCGCAAAACATGGAAAGTCGATGGATGTCTGTTGATGAGATCGCGACGTATCTCGGCGTGAGCCGAGACACCGTTTATAGGTGGATAGATGGCCGGGGCTTTCCTGCCCACAAGGTGGGGAGATCCTGGAAGTCCAAGGTGGCCGAGATCGACGAGTGGGTAAAGTCCGGCCGGGGTGCCGAGAAAGAACCTAGCGAACCCGAGAGGAGCCGAGAATAGGATGGGAATTCTTGGCGGAACAACGTCCGACTTTGGAGCGGGCCTCCTGGTGCCCGCGTTGGATCCCCGCACTCCATATTCGTCGCGGCTCTCTGCCCGGTCCGCCCTCTTCACCGATCTTCAGCTGCTGTTGGACGATCGCTCCGAGCCACTCCTTCCAGAGGAGTATAGGAGACTCATCGTAGAAGAGAACTGCCTGACACGCTCGTCGACTGCTGCACGTAAAAAGCTGTGGGCGGAGCTCCGGAAACGCTACCTGCTGGATCGGCGCCACCCTCTGTACGAAGCGTTTTGGAACGAGTGGCGCAGGTCCAAGTCTGATCCAGAGCGGGGGCTGACGGCCTATACCTTGCTCGCTCTCAACGATAGGCTAGTGGCTGATTTGGGCACGCAATGGCTCTTTGCATACCTCCGCCGAGCACCCAAAGAAATTCGAGTACAAGAAGTCCGCGCCTTCATTCGGCGGGCTGGAGAAGCGGGACACCCTGAGGTGAGGGACTGGACCGAGGACACGCAACTCCACGTCGCCCAGCATTACATGGCCAGTATTCGTGACTTCGGGTTGGCGAGCGGCAAGAGCAAGAAAATCAGCCTGCGCCCAGCGCTATACGCTGCACCCGTAAGGCTTCTCGTGCTGGCCCTGCGTTTGGCACGCGTCAGTGATCTTCAAATCGTGGTTTCCCCTGTTTTTCGGCTTCTGGCCCTTGAAGGCTCGGAAGTGATTGATGCGTTGGCGGACCTGAATAGGCAAGGCGAGATTCGTTTCCGGATGCAAGCTGATGTGGTTGAGCTGGTAATCGGAGGTGCGAAGTAATGCAGGCCTTCTTCTCAGCGCTGTTGGAACTCATCAAGGAACCGCTCAGTCCGAATGGCGGCGTGAAAACCGACAGCTCAATCCTCCTAATCTATCCTCCCGAGATGGAACTGGATTTCCGCGAGTACCTTATAGACACCTTTGTTCCGCAATTGAAGGCCGAGGGCATTCCTTTCCGATTGCTGGACTTAGAAGGCTTTATATTTGAAGGGCTCAGTGACGAGGCTCTCAGGGATATTCAGGAAGACGAATTCGACGACTACCGGTGGATGAAACAGGGCTTGTCGACAAGAGTGGAGAGCGCCTTGCGTGGGCGCATTTCCCAACTTGCGGAGGAATCGCCCGGTTGTGGCGTCTTCGTATACGCCACAGTCGCCTTACACCCACTAGTGCGCTTCGGCGAAGTCCTGCGCGAGCTTCGAGACGTACAGTGCCGAACTGTGTTGGCGTTTCCCGGTGAGGAACGCGGCGGGAAACTGCATTTCATGAACCAGCCGGATGGCGGCAACTACCTCGCAGTGAAGTTGTTCTGGAAGTAACGGGAAGGGCTCAAAATGACGATTCGCGAGATTATCAAGAGAGACATAGGCGTGAAGATCGAAGGCGTGGTGAAAGTTTACGACCGCGCTGCGCTCGCATCGGAGTTCCGGGAGTACGTCGTTACCGACAAGATCGAAGATGAACTCAAGAAGATTTTCGATACCTTCACACAAGTCAGCGAAACACTGCGGCGGGGTGGCCGCCACCGCGACGTCATGGGGATGTGGGTATCTGGCTTCTTTGGTTCCGGAAAATCTCACTTCGCCAAGGTGCTGGGGTACCTCCTGCAGAATGAAGCCCTCGACGACGGTTCCGGTGAGCGTTGCATGGATGTCTTCCTGAAGCATCTCTCCGATACGCCACGTGGGCGGGAAATCCGGTTACGATTGGGCGAGATCAAACAGACAACTCAGATCAAGACGTTGGCCTTCGAGATCCGCAGTCGTCAAGCACTGAACAATCCTTCGTCGGTCGGGGAAATCTTGTTGGGCGAGTTCTATCGCAGCATCGGACTCTCAGAGAACTTTATCGTGGCGCGGATCGAGCGCCGCCTTGCAAGACGCAACCTGCTGGGCGCATTGGAGACGGATTACCAGGCTACCTTTAGTAGCCCATGGAAGAGCGCAGAGGGTCGCGATGATTTGATGACGGTCCGCCGCAGGCTTGCCGACATCCTTCCGCGCATCGACCCGGTCGAATGGGCGGACGTGCACGAAGCGAAGAGATCGCTCGACGATTTATTCCGTCATGAAAAAATCACGCCGGAGGGGATAGCCGACGAACTGGTCGCCTGGGTGGATGAACAGAAGGCCACTGGTGGCAAAGTGCAGCATTTGATCTTCGTTGTCGACGAGATGGGCTCGTTCATCGGCGATTCCGGAGACAAGATCTCAGAGGTCAATAGTCTGGCAGAGATGATCGGCAACAAGGGCAAAGGCAAGGTGTGGATGATTTGCACCAGCCAATTGGACCTGGAAAAGGTCGTCGACCGAACCAACTTTCAACCTGCACTGGTCGGCCGCCTAAATGCGCGCTTCGAGCTGAAGCCTCAACTCATCTCCGATGAGATAAACAAAGTGGTTGCTGATCGAATTCTGAAGAAGTACCCCTCCGAAGAAGAAAAGGTGCGCGCGCTTTATCAGGAGGGCTACCTTGCGCAACTGGCAGATCTGAAGGCGACTCGTCATCTCGGCACACTCACTGAGCGGACTTTCATTGACTGTTATCCTCTGCTGCCGCATCAGATTCGCCTTGCCCAGGATATCTTCGAGGCGATCGCTGGCTTTCGCGTTTCCGGCGGCGTGCGGTCGATGATCACGGTGGTCATGGAAGCGCTCCAGGATGTGGCTGATGACGAACTCGGGTCTATCGTCAGCTTCGATATGATTTTTGATGCGGTCGAGAACGATCTTCTTTCTCAGGAGTATCTTGGAGCCTCCGGCGTTCGTTCAATCCGCGAGTCGTATGAGCGCGTTCCAGGAACACCGATCGATCCAGCCCGCATTCTCAAGGTTCTCTGGCTTCTACAGAAAGTTTCATGGGTACCGCGTGTGCCGGAGACTCTCGCGAAGCTGCTGGTGCGCGATTTAAGAACTGAAATCCCGCCGCTTCGCGAAAAGGTCGAACAGACCCTCGACAAACTGCAGGAAGCTGGATACGTGGCGCGCGACGAGGCTACGTGCGAGTGGAAGTTCCTGAATGAGAAAGAGCGCACGATCGAGCAAACCATCCAGGAGATGGTGCGACCAGGAGGGCCAAAGAGCATCAGCGTCTCCGCGGTGCGACGTACATCGCAGGAGATGGCCAAGGCCGATTTGGTGACCAAGCGAAAGCTTGCAAACTTCACGGTCACTTATGGCGCAACAAAGACCACTTTCCCCTATGGCGTGTACCTGGACGGCGAAGCTGTAGAGACCGGACCAGAGCTCGAAGTTTACTTTATTGGACCGTTAGCGCCCGGGCGAAAGCAGACAATCGACGAAATTCGGCAACAGAACCAAGCCGCCGGCACTAAGGGGCGACGCATCTGTTGGGCTGCCGCCACCCCAGAGAATCTTGAGATGCGGTTCAAACGGTACGAAGCTCTGGTCAAGGTCACGTCTGACAAGCGTTTCACTGATGACAGTTCCACGGACACGCAAGACGCTCTTTCGGAGAAACGGAAGGAGCGTGACGATCTCCGAACAGCGCTCGTGAAGGATCTGGCTAAGGCATTTCTTAAGGGGACTCTCTTTTTTGGCGGGCAGGAACTCGAACTCGACGATGACCAAGCTGACTTCAAGGAGCCCGCCCAGACTGCCCTCAGTGCAGTTATTCCTAATATCTATGCGAATTTCAGTGTCGGTGACCGTGCTTGTGACTTCGCCAAGGAGCTAAAATCTGTCCTTAATCCGGCGACTTCTACATTGCATACGGTTGCCCTTGGGTTGGATTTATTCGACACACAAGGCAGTTTGCAGCAGCAGTCCGCCCTCGTGTCGCAAGTGCTTGAGGTGGTCTCGGATCTTGAGGATGAGGATGTTGACCCGGTCGGGTCCATTCTTCTCGAAGCACCGGACCGTAAGGGCTTTCGTGGCTTCGAGCGCCCACCTTTTGGTTGGTCCAGTGAGCTGGTGCGGTTGGTGCTGGCGGCCTGTTTCCGCGCGGGAGCCCTCTATATTGAGAGGCCCTCCCCGGCAGGACCCGCGCCCCTATATGACTACAAAGACTCCTACGACCTCTTCTTCAAGATCAATACTTTCAAGACTGTTGTCTTTCGAGTGGCGGAAACCCAGCTCTCTGTGGACCAGATCAAGCGCGCCAATAAGGACCTCATTGCGATGGGCGTGTCTGGAACAGCTGAGTCTGGAAATGCCATCGCGGCTGCGGTGAGAAAGCTGGGAGAATCCCTCATGGCTGGGATATTGGAAGCGAAAGCCAATGCTGGTCGCGGTCTTCCCATTAAAGACGCTGTGTTGAACGGCATCGGAGCGCTCACGGAACCGATAACCGCAAAAGACCCAACGAAAGTTGTCACGGCTTTCCTGCTGCACGCTGAAGAGTGGAAGACTCTGAACCTTGCGTTGGACGCACTGCGTGTGTTTCTCGTTGAGCAGCGTCACCTCGAATTTGAAACTTCACAGCGGATCGTAGAGCTGGCAACCACTCATCCCATTGACTCCGCGCATGCCTCGCAGGTTGCTCTTGCGAGATCGCTGAAGGATATGCAGGCGATCGTGAATGAAAAATCGGTAGTGGAGAGATGGTCTGACTACCAGCTCGCATACGACAATGCCCATCGTGTCTACCGCGATGCCTACCGCGATACATATACCCAGGTCCAACAAGAAACGCAGAATGTGGCTTCTGCTATTCGAAATGGAGCCGCATATAAGGGAGCGCCGCCCTCGACCCGGGACAGCGTGGTTGAGAAGGTCTTTGGACCAGGTGGCCCATGTGACTATCCGGCGCTTTTATTGGGATCTGCCCCCGCGCTTCTCAGTGCGGCAGCGAAACATAGCCTTAGTTCTCTGGCGCAAGCATTGGTTGCTCTGTCCGGCTATCGGGCGCAAGTTGAATCAGACCTGCGCGCGTTGACGGTTGCTCCGCCAGTGCCCGGTGAAAAGGTGTGGGAATGGCGTCCATCATCGGCTTTCGCTGGTCAGCGTTTCAAGGTCGATACCGAGGTAGATACGGCACTCAAAGAGGTCGGTGATCATATTAAGTCGCAAATTCGCAACGGATATACGGTGGTGGTGAAGTGAACGGTGAGCCACAGGCAGTTTCGGTTGACTTCAAAGATGCCGTGAAGGCCTGGGTGCCGAAGGTCCGTGAGGTTCTGGATAAGGATTTTGCCGCCGAGTTGAAGCGCCTTGGAGTTCCCCCGAACGGTAAACCGACGCCGATTGAGAGGATGAACCTCCCGGAGAGGGATAAGGAGGTTAGAACTCACGTTGAGGCACTTCTGCGACGCGAATCCATCTCGGAAGGTTCTGACCAGAAAGGCTACGAGAATGTCCGCCGGGAGTTAAGCTATACCTGTTTGAACCGGCTGGTGGGGCTCAAGTGCATGGAAGTGCGCGGGCTCTTATATCTTCCGCCACCGGACAATCCGCATGGTTCGCCAGAACCGACTGAGATTATCACCTATGTCCCGGGTCAGGCTCGATCACGATTTCTTCGTGACTTTCGCGCAGCAGGGGGGAGCAAATACAAGTATGGCGACGACTCTGAAGAGCTTCTATTGCAGGAGGGCCTGACCGCAGCGTACCGTTTCATCACTTCTGAGATCCGAATCTTATTCGATCCCGATCACGAATACTCTTGCCTGTGGCCTACGCACGGTTGCCTGGTCAAAGTGATCGAGATGATTAACAGTGACTTGCCGGATGCCGCATTTGGTGCGCAGGATTTTCTGGGATGGGTTTATCAGTTCTTTAATCGCGAAGAAAAGAAGCGAGTTCGCGAAGAGAACAAGGGCATACCGCGGAGTTCCTATGAACTGTCGGTGATCAACCAGTTCTACACACCGTCGTGGGTCGTCAAGGCGCTGGTCGACAATACTCTGGGACGCTTGTGGTTGCAAATGCATCCCGATTCATCGATTAGCGCGCCTGAGCCTCCTCCCCTGCCGAACGAAGGCAACTGGTATAAGCCCGTCGCAAACTATTTAGTGCCAAATACAGGCGAGCGGATTCGCTACGAACGGCTCGGAGATGACGGCGAGATTGAAACATTCAAGCGTGCTGCTGACATCGCGCTACTTGATCCTGCGTGTGGCACGATGCACTTTGGCCAATACGCATTTGGTCTCTTTCGCCAAATGTACCTCGACGAAATTCAACATGCGGGTGAGCCGGGCTGGCCCACCGAACCGTCGCTTAGTGATCCAAAGTTGATACCGGCTGCCATCATTGAGAAGAATTTGTATGGCATCGACATTGACGCCCGCGCAATCCAGATCGCATCCCTATCGCTTTTATTGACAGCGAAGGAGGCTGCCGCCAGTAGTGGCCACTCTCCTTTAGATATCAAGTTGCGAAAGTCCAACCTCGTCGTCGCAAATGCAGTAAACATCGGCGAGGAGCAACTTCGCTCCCTGGTTGCCGACCTCGGCAGTAGGCTTGGATCGAGATCTCTCCAGGAAGCGCTTTTCAAAACAATTTGGGAAAATCTTCAGAGCGTGGGGGAACTGGGCAGCTTGATTCAAGTTCGCGAGAGCGTGACACGCGTCCTGGATGAATGGGTGGAGCGTCAGGCCAAGGACAAAGGAATTACGCAAATCCGCGCTCCAAGAGCCCATGAGCAACTTGCCCTCGAGGCGATTGTGGCAGAGGTGGAGCACGGCCAACTGAAGCAATTGGAGCTGGAGCGTCGAGTCCTGGAGGACGAGGCGGAACAGATCCGACAAGACCTCCTCGCTGGCTTGGAGAACGTTGCACGATCTGAAGCCGGTCCTGCCCAGAGGCTTTTTGCGGAAGACACCGCCCGCGGGTTGAAACTACTGGAAATGCTATCCAGGCAGTATGACATCGTTGTTATGAATCCACCATATGGATCCTTTGTGCCTAAGGTCAGAGACTTTGCAAAGGCGGCATACCCTCTCACCTGCAACGATATCTATGCCACATTTATCGAGCGTGGTACGCAGCTAGCAAATAATGAAGGCTACATCGGCGCTCTTGTGTCTGCGACTTTCGTCAGCTTAAAGAGCTTCGAGAAGCTTCGGACCGACTTTTTACTGAAGCGAAACCCGCTAATTCTCATGCTTGACCTCGGTTTCGGAATACTTGATGACGCCACTGTGGAGGCTGCGGCGTTAGTAATCAAAGGTGGTTCGAGATGAACAGAATCAAGTGGCGGTGGGAAGACAGGGACTTTGGTTTTCGATTTAAGAGGCGAAGTGGAAGAAACGTTGCCGAATACTATCAGGCTGCTCAGCCTGGCGAGTTTTATACCGTCCCGAGCGACCGTCGAAAGCTGACTAAAGAAAAGTTTGAAGAACTGGCCGCTCGTGGTTCGTTCCCAACTTCGCCCAACGTCGTCGTAATTCCTTGGCAAAACTACGAGCGCGATTGGGATTGGATAGAAACCAGAGACGGGATCTGTCTTAACTATGCCGGATGTCTTCATCGTGAGGAGATCGACCGACGCGAAGATGAAGGTGTTGCCCGCGCGATGGAGTTGATCCTCGGACTCTTGAGCCGACCTGATCCACAGCCCATCAATTTGCCCATGTTACGCCAGATCCACCGAGCACTTCTAGGAGAGGTTTATCCATTTGCTGGAGAATGGCGTTCTGTTTCTCTCCATAAAGGCGATGGCCCAACGAAATGGCCTTTGCCACCAGTGGGCATCCAACCGGTGATGGAGATCTTTGATCGGGAAGTTCTTAGCCGCACGCCAGTGATTTCCGATGATGACCATGCTCTGTTCTTGTTCGCAAGCGAACTTATGAACGAACTGCTTGCAATTCACCCCTTTCGTGAGGGCAATGGAAGAGCTGCCTTCATCTTGGGCAATTTCATTCTCATGCAAAACGATCTCCTCCCCCTCGACGTATACGATCAACGGCGACATCAAGACGCATATTATGCCGCTTGCGAAGCTGGGCGCCTACGCAAGGACTATACCCCCCTCGCGCAACTTATTGCGACATGGCAGGCCGAAGCGTTGAATCGTTGGGAGGACCTCAATGGCTGAGAAGAAGCGGGTAGACGTTAAGAGGATACTTTCGGACCCCGACTTACGCCGTAAGCTCATGGTCTCCACAATTCAAGCTACCCAAGCCCGCGAAGGGATTCAGACAAGTGAAGAGCAGGCGAAGCGTGCCTACTACGTCGTCACAGAGGGAGGCCGAGCCGCATTCTTCGACCTCGAACGATTTCGACCCCACGGTACGAACGGCGATGGTAGGCACGATGAATTTGTGCGGAGCCTGCTTGGTAAAAATGAGGTGCGAGTCGATGTTGCTCTTAGGGACTTCGCCTCAATAGAAAGCGGACCGTTAGCATACAACCAGATGCGGCCCATCGCCCATCTTTTCCAAGAGTTTCCCCCTCTTACTGATTTTGGAGAAACAAGGCAGGGGATTATCACCGGAGAAGATCCGATATTTATTCGCTTCTGGTGGGAGGTCGCTCCACAACTGGAAAGCCGACCTTGGATACCCTTCTCAAAGGGCGGAGACTTCCAAAGGTTCTTCGCTTCCACGGAACTCGTGCTTGATTGGAAGGATGAATCTCGTTCGAGGTTTCACAGAAAGCGGGATCGCTCGATCTATTTTCGAAAGGGTCTCACTTGGTCATATCGGTCGCAGCGTGGGTTTTCGGTTCGCATTCTTCCCGGCGACGGTGTACACGGGCACGTCGGGCACTCCTTTTTCCCTGAGGAGGACGAACTATCGTTCTACCTTCTTGGGATACTCAATAGCGTCCTTCTTGAGTATGTCTTGGGCGTGTTTTCAGCCTTTGGTAAGTATGAGCTCTTCATGGTTGGCAGGCTCCCGATCGCGGTCCCAAAATCAGCTTCGCAATCCAACGTTGCGAGGATCTCGGAATCAATTCACACCGCGAAAAAGACGTGGGACCAAGGTGGGGAATCGTCGCCGCAGTTCCTCACCCCATGGCTTCTCCTGGAGTCACCCCAGGTTGCCAATGAAAGCTTGACGGAGCGACTAAGCGCAGTAATTGCGCACGAGTTGGAATTGGATGCAAAAATCAAGGACCAATACCGCGAACTGAACGACGAGGTATTTCGGGTATACGGAATATCTTCATCGACCAAAGGTCTTGTCGAAACAGCTCTTGTCGGGCGGCCTCCGGAAGTTCTTTGGCAACAGATGGAAGGGAAGACAACTGCTCAAAAGCGCATGGAACACGTCTGGAGACTACTTTCCTATGCAGTGAAGCGCGTCGTGGAAGGTGATGAAGACGCGATTTTGCCATTCCTGCCTGTCGCCAGCCAGGTTCCACTTGTCGACCGCGTAATTGCAGAGCTGGGAAAGCTAATACCGGGCAGAGACATCAATGATGTCGAGGTTGAGATAGTTAACGAATTGAAGCGGAAGGTAAAGGGCTACGACCGAGTCGAGAGTATCCGAGAGTGGCTCGAAAATGTCTACTTCGATTTTCACGCTTCGTTGTACAAAAGTCGCCCGATTTTCTGGCACATCTCCAGCAAGCAGGGCAAAGGACCAGCGGCATTTTCTGTTCTTGTCCACTATCACCGATTCGACAAAGAGCGAATGGCGAAGTTGCGAGGAGTCTACCTTCGAGACACGCTCGGCGTTTTCCGTCGTGAAGCTGCACTCGCAAACCAGGAAGGTCGCGCCGAAGACCGGCTGGAGTGGCAAGCCAAAGTCGAAGAAGCAGAAGAACTCGATCGGCGGCTGAAGCTGGTACAGGAGGGCTTCCATGAAGACGGAGAGGACTTCAGAATCCTTACGCCATGGAAGACTGAATCGGAGCGGCCGAAGGGATGGGACCCCGACATCAACGACGGCGTCAAGGTGAACATTGATCCGCTCCAGCGCGCTGGCGTCCTGCGCATTGCTGAGGTGGTCTGAATGATTCTTGCGGCGCTGGTCGAAGAACTGGCACGACGCTTCCAATTTGAGAAGCGCGCGAGGGTGTGCCTGTGGTTCGATGAGAAGGGCGAGTTCGATGCCATCCTGCCCAAACTGAACGATTATTTGAGCGGACATCAACCCGCGCCGTTCACATTGCTTCGATATGAACCCAAAGCATTTCACGGTCAGATATGGTTGAAGGACCAGGTGCACCGCTCTCCTGCCGATCAGCGTTTGGTGATGTATTTGCCGCTGAGTGAAGACCGGATGGATTCTCCTGATGCGGAGGGTGAGCACCATCTCGAACTGCTGGAGGAATACCGAATCTCGGGTGTCACATGGCGATTGAATGGAAAGCTGCCGACTCTGTTCAGCTTCCTACGACAAGCCGGAGTAGAGCTGCCCGAAAATCCCGCGGAGCAACGGAGACTGTATGAGGGCGGCCGAGACTCCTTGATTGCAAAGTACGCGGCGAAGTTTGCAGACCGGCCAGCGTCATTCTGGAATGCCCCACTGACGGCCGACCGTGCACAGGAGCAGTTAATTGGCGATCTCGAAAAGACGATTCTTGACCTTGCATCTGCGCCTGAGACCGAATGGAAGGCGCTAAAGACGAAGGAGCTGGTATCTGAATTCACTTCGATGGTGCGGGATCGGTATGGGTACGAATCTCCTGGCGCTGATCCCGTAACCTGGATTCAAAACTTGGTTGAGATGCTCGCGCTCACCGAGACCTATCTAGGTTATGGAGAGAGGGCCGACTTCCCCTTCGTTGACCGTCTTCCAGTGCTACCAGTACGGGAACACCACCGGCAATTACTTGACAGGTGGTTGAAGGATGCCGAGTGCCGACCGGTATGGGAGCGTTGGATCCGGCAGGTTGAGCCGCGCCTTGATCTTTCGGCATGGGCTGCGGACAAACAGGGCCTGTCATTCTCCTTGCCCCACTTAGTGGAGCTGCGCTGGCGCAGGATGTTGACGGAGTTTGAAAAGGCCTCCGAGCGAGAATCGTCAACGCGCGAATTCTTAAGTGAGTACGGCCCCACGCTACGCCGAGAGGTCGAATTTGGTAGAGCAAGTCCGACTCCTGTGGGAGCGTGGTCGCTGCTGTCGCAACTCGACGTTTATATTAGCCGCTGCTTCGAAGCTGTGAAAGCGGTGGAGCGTGCGGCGACCGCAACCGAATTGGCGAATCTCTACGTGGCGGAGGCCGAAAGAATTGACGGGCAGCATATTAAGCTGCGAAGCGGGGGGATGAGCCATGGACTGCCCGCGATCAGCAAAGTGGCGGACCGAGCTTACGCTGGCTATACGAATCCACTAAATGAGAAGTTCTTTGGTCTCTATGCCGCTCAGGGGTCTTGCGAACTCGCGGGCTTCGAGTTCGTTACCAGTCACTTGCATCGCGAAGTCTGGTCTCATTCCGGACGCCGAGCCGTGGTCATAGTAGACGCTCTGAGACTGGACAGCGCTCTTGCCATCCAGAACGCGCTCAAAGGGCAAGAGGTGGAGATTCACACTGTCCGGGCCATGCTTCCCACAGTTACGCCGATCGGAATGACCGCGATGTTGCCCTTGGAAGGCGTTGATGTGACATTCGAAGCGAGGGCCGGCAGTCTGCACCCCCGAATAAATGGAAAAGACATGGCTGCGCGGTCCAATCGTTTGGCCCTGCTGCGTGAGTTTGGCGCAGATTGCCGCGAGATTGAGGATGTTGAGAATACGCCATCTGCCTCCGCTAGCGCCTTCGGCCCGCTTCTCGTCGTGTTTGGTCACGAAGAAGTGGACCATATCGGTCATGGCAGCGCGGAGGCACTGATCAGGCACGTCGATCGTGAAGTAGAGCGACTTGCGTTGCTTATCCGCCGGCTTCATGGCTGGGGGTATGCAGAGGTTCATGTGGTTACGGACCACGGCTTTATCCTGCTCGATGAGGAGAAGCTTCCTCCAGAGGTTTTCTGCGACAAAGACTGGTGCTATGTGCTCAAGGAGCGATTCGCCCTTGTGGCGACCCACGCAGACTTGCCTCTGGTCACCTTCCCGTTCTCATGGGATGCAAGTATGCGCGTTGCTCTGCCGCCGGGGCTTGCTTTCTTCATGGCGGAAAAATCGTTTTCGCACGGCGGCGGCGCACTTCAAGAGATTCTCATTCCGCATCTTGTCTCGCGGATCGCGACCCAGAAAAAGCGAATCGCCATAGAAGTCCTTGTCCCGCCAGGTGAACTTGTTCGCAGCTCAGTCAAGGTCGTTCTTCGACCGAAGTTGCAAGCTGGGGCGGGACAGATGAACCTCTTTGTTGAGTTGGGGCGGACTCTTCAACTCGACATCCTGCGAGCGACCTCCAGCGGCGAGAGAAAATCCGTACTGGCGACCGGGCGCCCGAAGGATGCCCGAATCGAGGGAAACAGTGGGGACGTAACGGTTAATCTGTTCTTCCACACTGCGGAGTCGTTCCGGCGAGGAGATGTGCTTGAGTTGGATGTACGCGACACGGACACGTTCGAGCAGCTTCCGCCTGGAGGCATTAAGCTGACCGTGGGAAGGGATATGTAACTGATGGCTGAACAACCCAGGATAATGGACGAGCTTGACCAGACTGCCAACGAGGTCTTTCCCGGGCTCGTCGTGCGGAAGGACTTGCTGCGACGGATGCGGAGTGCATTCGGCGTACCAGCCTTCGTGATTGAGTTCCTGCTCGGCAAGTACTGCGCTTCGACAGATGAAGAGACGATCAAGGAAGGACTCGAGTTCGTTCGCGAAACGCTCTCCTCGAAGTATGTGAAGCCGGACGAACGTGAGGCTGTCAAATCGGCTATAAAACAGCACAACACCTATGAGGTCATCGATAAGATCTCGGTTGAGTTGGTTGAAACCCACGATAAGTATTGGGCACGCCTCTCTAACCTCAATCTGGACTACATCAATATCGATGAGAACGAGGTCCGGAATCACGACCGTCTTCTCATGGGGGGCGTCTGGGCAGAGATCTCCCTGCGCTACGACGAATCGTTCATCTTCAAGGGACAGAACCGGCCGTTCTTCGTAGAAGGCCTCCGACCGATCCAACTATCCAGCCGGAATATTGATCAGTTCGTCGAGGGCCGTAAACGCTTCAGTCGCGATGAGTGGCTCGACCTGCTGATGCGATCTATGGGCTATGAGCCTACCCACCCGTATTTCACACCTCGCCGGAAGCTGCACTATATGCTTCGACTGCTGCCGTTTGTCGAGAAAAACTTCAACTCCGTTGAGTTGGGTCCGCGTGGTACGGGCAAAAGTTTTGTCTATCAGCAGATGAGCCCGTACTGCCATTTGATTTCAGGCGGACAAACGACTACGGCTCAGATGTTCGTGAACTTGGCGAGTGGGCAGCGTGGATTGGTTTGCCTATGGGATGTCGTCGCATTCGATGAAGCCGCCGGCATTCGCTTCACCGACAAGACTGGACTAAATATCATGAAGGGCTACATGGAAGACGGTCTATTCAGCCGGGGGCGGGACATCATTACTGCAGAAGGCTCGATCGTCTTTGTCGGCAATCTCGACGGCGATATTGAAACGATTGTGCGCACCTCAAACCTCTTCTATCCGATGCCTAAGGAGATGGATACCGCGTTCTATGACAGGATCCACGCCTACATCCCGGGGTGGGAGTTTCAGAAAACGCGCGACGATGTCTACACGAATAACTTCGGACTGGTGACTGACTACTTGGCGGAGGTGTTCAAGGAACTGCGAAAGCGCAGCTACGCAGACTACGCCGAACGTTACTTCCGGTTTGGCGCCCATCTTGGCGGGCGGGATCAGAAGGCCGTGCGCAAAATCGTCTCAGGACTGGTGAAGTTGCTGCACCCAGACGGTCAGGTGTCGCGGGAAGAACTCCAGGAGTACCTCTCCTACGCCATGGAGATGCGGCGACGGGTGAAGGAACAATTGAAGAAGATGGGCGGACTGGAGTATTGGGACACCAGTTTTTCTTTCATCGAGAAAGAGTCTGGCCAGGAGACGTTTGTTTCCGTCCCGGAAATGGGCGGCGGAAGTGTTATTGCGGAAGGCAGTCTTCCTCCAGGGAGCGTATATACGATTGGCACTGACGTCGTTGATCGACGTCTGGCCCTTTTCCTTCTGCAATCCCAGATGAATCCGGGTTCCGGTCGTATCATCCCTCTCGGCAATCTCTCTACCAAAATGAAAGAGGCGATCAAGACCGCTGATGCGCACCTTAAGGCGAACTTGAATAATCTCGGGATCGATCGTGACCTTAAGAGCTACGACTTCACGATCCAGGCCATCAATCTGAACCAGGCGAAAGAAGGAGCGGAAACGGCCGTCGCGTTCTTCCTCTCCATGGTGTCTGCAATTCTCGGCAAACCAGTTGTTGACCGGACCGTAGTGCTAGGCGAGATGAGCGTCCAGGGCATGCTGCTTAAAGTGAATGCCTTGCCCGAACGGATGCAACTCGCGGTGGAATCGGGGGCCAAGCGCATCCTGATACCGAGCGAAAACAAGCGCGACGTCGCAGACGTGCCAGACGCCGTCCTAACAGCTATTCAGTGGCAGTTTTACGATTCACCCACGCGAGCGGCAATTCTCGCCCTCGGACTGGGGTAAAGTTACCGCCACACAGAATCAATGAGTGCTCAGTGAATGCGGCGCCCCCAAGAAAGATGAGACAAAGCGACGCGCAAGGGCCGTTATGCACCGGGGTAAAAGCAAACCGCGTGTATCCGTCAATCGTGATAAGGACGGACCTTGAAGTCATAGAATCGTGATTAAGATTCTGATGAAGGCGAAAGAAAAGTGCTCGCCTGGTGTACTGGCGATATTTCAGCGTGACGCACGAAGGAAGGAACGAGGTAATGCGTTCTCCAGTCCTCCAGTAAAGCGCTGATCGCTTTGCTGGAGTACACTTTCTTCACTGATCGATTCTTTTTATGAAAATTGTTCCCCATCACGTAGTCCTTCGTCTCGCCGTGACTGGCGGTTTCTTAGCCGGTGCACACCTCGAATTTGCGGACGGCTTGAACTGTCTAATCGGAGGACGGGGGGCTGGCAAGACGACGGCTCTCGAATTTCTTCGTTTCGGGCTGGGACTCATGCCAGATCCAAAGACGAATGCGCAGCGGCACCGTGGAATCGACGCTCTGGTGAAATCCAACCTGGGCGGCGGCCGACTCGAGATCGAGCTCCGTACTAAAACAGATATGCGATACACAGCCACCCGCGGCGCTCAGGAAGCCGTTCAGGTCCTGAATGAAGTGGGCACCCCCGTCGCCATCTCTCTTGATCGCGATCAGATATTCTCGGCCGACGTCTTCAGTCAAAACGAAATAGAAGAGATTGCATCGAGTCCGAAAGCTCAGTTGGAACTCCTCGACCGCTTTCAGGAGCAGGAGACGAAGGCAATTGAGCGTGAATTGGAGCAACTCCAGCGTGAGTTGGGGCAATCGACCGCGGATTTGCGTCATGTGGACCAAGAGGTGGACGACGCCCGCGTCAAAGCATCGGAGCTGCCTGTATTGCTGGAGAAACTTAAGGGCCTCGCTGAGCTGGCCGGGCCTGATGCCGCCCGGATCAACGGCGCCCATACCGCCAAAGGTCAACGAGCGCGCGAGGAGAAGGTTCCCGAACTCATCAGGCTGGCCATCGAGAAGCTGCTGCGGGAGATGGCGGCCAGCCAGGTGTCGTTTCGCACCGGCGTCGAAGCCCAGCTCGACTCTAAGTTTCTTAAGGGGGCGAACGGAGAGCTCTTGAGCGCGCTACGAGCCGAACTGGCGTCGTTCATCGAGGAACTCGCGAAGGCTGTCGAATCGATTGGAAAGAATGCTCAGACCCTTCAAGATCGCATCCAGATTCACGCGGCTGCGCTCGCCGAGCGGCATGCACTGCAGGAGGCAGAGTACCGCACCATCGTTGCCGCCTCGGCCGAGCAGGGAGAACGCGCTGCCGAAAGGCAGGCTCTCCAGGCCTCGCTCACCAATGCCGAATCTGCCGCGAAGGAACAACAAGGAAAAGAGAAGCAGCGGGTAGAGCTGCTGAAAGCCCGCGGGGAGCTGCTGAAGCGCGCCTCCGAACTGCGCGATCAACGCTTCGCGCTCCGCAAGAAGATTGCAGGACGTTTATCCAGCGAATTTCCCAGCATTCGTGTTACGGTCGAACAATCCGCGGACCTCGAAGAGTATCAGCAGCTGGTCACCGATGCCCTCAAAGGGGCCGGCGTTAAACAAGGCGCCGTCGCAGAGCGGTTGTGCCCTATCTTTCTGCCCGAGGAACTGGCCGCCATAGTTGCAAAGGACGATTTGTCCCTGTTTGTCAGACGTTCGAGCTTTGACGAAGATCGCTCGAGAAAGATTCTCTATGCGCTACGCAACGGAGGAGCCCACTACGACGTTGAGACGGTCGCGTTAGAAGACCGGCCTTCCATCGAACTCCTCGATGGAACGACTTTCAAAGAGTCCACACATCTCTCCACCGGCCAGAGATGCACCACCATCCTCCCCATCCTGCTGACCCAGAGTGAACGCCCGCTCCTGATCGATCAGCCGGAAGACAACCTCGATAACGCCTTCGTGTTCCAGACCATCGTACGAGCACTCAAGGCGATCAAAGGCGCCCGCCAGGTCATCTTTGTCACCCACAATCCGAACATCCCGGTTCTGGGGGAGGCGGAGCGCGTCTTCGTCTTCTCCTCCGACGGACAGCACTCCGTTCTCAAGCAGGTCGGCAGTGTGGATGAATGCAGAGTGCAAATCGAGAATATCCTCGAAGGGGGCCGCGAAGCATTTCTCTTGAGAAAAGAACGCTATGGCCACTGAAGACCCGGGATTGTTAGGTGCTCTCGAATCGCCGGACTGGTCGGTTGTGCTCGGGGCAGTCGCGCGAGCGGAGACCCAGATACGCGATTCAATCATTGGCGATCCCAAGGTGGAGCTGATCGTCGCCAGACTGTCGTCCCTTGCGGGCCACGGCAAGTGGGAGGTGCGCAGAGCCGTCGCGAATACCGCCGCCCTTGCGCCGCATGCCGTCTTCGAAGACGTGCTGGCCAGACTCGCACGGGATGACAACCAGAGGGTGCGGCAGGCAGCGGAACATGCCGCGCTGCGCCGCCGAGATTCCCGCAACGCGAGCTCTTTGGGAAAGCAGCACGAGGAGCGCATAAACGCCACCCTGGATACCATCGAGTCGCGCTTCGGCACGGTCGGCAGAGAGGCAGTCAAGCGCGCAGCCGAGCAGATGGCGAATACCTACGCACGCGAGCTATACCACGAGGTGATTCGGCTGCTGTCGCCCCTAGCGGCGTCGGCAGAACGCCTTCGGGCAAAGTTGTTAGCGGAGCAGCATCTTCCCGCATCACTGATGGAAGAAGCCGATGGGATTGGCAGGCGTGTCCGCCGGCTGCGGACGATCCTCGATGGAATGCGCGCCTATACAGCGCAGCCCACCCTTGCCTTCCAGTCTGAGAGCCTCAAAGAGATCGTTCAGGAAGCGGCTGGCGTCGCGCTCGAGAGTGACGGGCATGGGTCGCGTCGGCCCACCATCGAGATTCGAGTTCCATCATCAGCCGTCGTCGAGGTGTCGCGATCTCGTCTCGTTCAGGCGCTGACGAACATCCTAGTGAATGCAGTGGAAGCCTATCCCGAGGATGCCGTCGCGAGGCCGATCGAAATCACTGCCGGCATCGAGGAGCGTCTCGTCCGCATGACTATCCGCGACTCCGGATGCGGCATGTCGGAGGAAAACCTGCGCGATGCGCTCACTCTGTTTTCGACCAGCAAGGCGACCGGCACCGGATTCGGCCTGCCACTTGCGGTCAAGATCGTAGAGTCCGAGCATGGCGGCCGGCTCAGTCTCGAGAGCGCGAAGGGACAGGGGACCAGCGTTCACATTCTGCTTCCAAAACACCGCGAGGCAGGGCGATGAAGAGCGGTCACTGTGCGTTGATCGTTGAGGATGATGCGGAGACCGCACTCGATCTTCAGCAGATTCTCAATTCATTGGAATGCCACAGCGTTCCCGTGACCAACGTGGAAGCCGCGAGACGCGAACTCGATGCCAGGTCTTTCTGTCTGGTGCTTCTCGATCTCGAGATCAAGAGTGAGCCAGACGCAATCAAGGGGCACATCGAATATGGCAAAGCGCTCCTGCGCAAAATCCGCCAGATGTACTCCGAGCATAATGGCTTGCGTTTTTGGCTTCCGGTGCTCGTGATCAGTGGATTCGCTCGCGAACGCGACGAGGCGCTTGAGCTTATGAGAGACGGTGCAACGGATGTGATTCAAAAGCCGATCGACAGCAAGGCCGTTTCCCAGGCCATACGGAAGGCGCTTGCTGAGAGCCATCGTGAAACCCACGATCTCTGTGAAAACCATCCCGTAGTGGCCCGAGACAACTTCAAGGAGAAGGTTTTGCTCGCGATTCCGGGTGATCGATCGAAGCGACGCACCGTCGTCCGGCTCGGCACCCAATCGGTTACGCTAACCGACAGTTCCCTGCGCGTGCTTATGCATTTGGTCCTTGGTCACCTCAAAAAGCAACCGGTGCATAAGACTGACTTGGGAGCGAACCGTGAGCAAGGTTTCAAGGGAATCTCGATCCTGCGCAATGAGCTGAAGCCGGCCCTTGGTGGCGTCGAGATCATCAAAAATGATTACCAGGGAAACTATAACTTCGAGCCCACCGTCACCATCGGGGAATGCGCTTGCGAGAAATTAGTGGAAATCGGTGACCGGGCCATCACAGACCTTGCTATCCAGATTCGCACCCAGTCGTCCCCGAAGAAGAAAAAGTCTGAAGGAAACTTTCGGAAGTTTCCGCCACAACGCCGCCGTCGTTGAAATCCCGCTCCCCGTCATAGAGTGATCTTAGTCAGGTCTGAGCGCAACGGTTCAGAGTCCATGACCAAGGAGCATGCATGAACAACCACTGTGAGACGGGATTGGATGATCGCTGCCGGGATGCGGACGGCGCGATTCGCAGGAAGCGTGGCGACACCCTTGTTGGCACTCTCCGCGACGAGTACGGGCCGAACTTCGCGCCCGGAGTCCGTTCGGATATGCGCCTGGACACGCTGCTGGATAGGACCGGGGCGGCCTCGCTGAGCGACTTCCTGAAAAACCAGAACAAATAACCAAGCCGTCGCCCCCGACCGGGAAGGAGCGCCAGGATGTCAATCCGGATCACCTGCATCAAGAAGTCGAATGGGTACCACGAGGATCCCCACCACGCCATCTCGGAGCTCGGCTGGACCAACGAACAAACTAACGAGACGGGCCGGTCAACCCGGCTGGAGATGTACGACTGGATCAAGAACCAGAGCGGCCTGGCATCGGTGGCCGATGCGCGCGGAAACAAGGCCCTCGTCGGCGGGCGCGAGCACGCCAACGGTACCAAATACGTTCAGACCTATGCCGATCGCATATGGACGGACAATCTACTCGCCTTGCCCGAATGCCGATAAACGGCACCACATCGGAGCCCATTCCGGTTCGTGGCAGATCATCGATTTGGTTGAGAAAGGAAGGGAAACATGGCAATCGAAGGAAACCGCACTGATTCCGGTTCGCTGGACGAAGCAGTCGAACATTTGAAAGAAGCCGAAGCTCACTTGGAGCACGCACGCGAGGATGAGGCTAAGGCCGAGCGTGAAGTGAAGGAAGCTATTCACGAAATCGAGGAGACATCTCAGCGTGATGAAGTCGATGTCCATGTGATTCATGTGAACGAGTTGGAGAAAGCCACCTTCAAGGAAAAGATCCATGCGACGCTTCAGCAGGTGTGGAACAAGTCCTACAAGGAGCTGAAGCTCGAACGGAAGCCGAAGGACGTTTTTCAGACGGCCAGCGCTCAGCCGAAGTCACTTATGGAGCACCTGCAGCTCACACTTGAGCAGGCACGGGACCGGAAGGTCATCGAAGACTTCCACTTCGGGATCGCATCTGAGACCGGCGGTGCCTGATGGCGCAGATTGTTCCGCCGACGCCCGTTCTCGACATCGCGCAGGGCATCGCCTCACTGGATGAGGACATCCATCGCGTCCTCGATTTCCTGGGCAAAACGGCGATAGAAGAGTTGGGCTGGCGAAGACCAAATAAGAGCTCGCTCATTGTTCCCATACAGGGCACGCTCAACGGGGTCACCGAAAATTATATGCTGCGTCTTGGTTTTGCCGCCTACCGGAAGTGGCCGCCCAGCGCCCAGTTCGTGAACCCAGACACGTTGGCGTACGCGCATCCTTTCGACCAGCATCATCTGCCTATCCTCACCAGCCCCGAATGCCATGTGCATCCGAATTATGCGGCTGCGAACGGTAAGACCCTGCAGCTCATCTGCTGCTCGGCAACACAGGAGTTTTACGATACAGCGCATCCTGTGGAACCCGACCTTATTTGGAGCGAGCAAAACACCTTCTACACCACGGTGGCGGCCATTCAAAAGGCAATGGCCTCTTTCTATGGAGGGCGCTTCGCAAAATTATGAGCATGGAAGACGAATTCAAGCGGAATCCACCACCGTTGCCCTATGAGCCTGGAATGTTACGCCTGTTCCTTCCCTTGGAAGCGGTGCAAGCAACTCACCGGCTGCTGCGGATGGCCGGTCGACGCGAAAGCGGCGTGATGTGGTACGGGACCAAAGATGCGAGCGGTGACGGGACAGTTCGTTACGTGGTGGCGCCGCGACAACAAATGCGTTGGGGAAATTATCATGTCAGCGCGGAGGCTTTGGCGGAAGTTGTTCATCGGCTGCCCGAGGGATTGAAACCGCTCGCACAAGCGCACAGTCATCCTGGGGAATGGGTTGAGCACTCCACGTATGACGACGCCATGGTGAGCAGCAATCGCATTCTCTCGCTGGTGTTCCCATCTTACGGTCGCAAGACCCGTATTTTCTTGCATGGCGTCGGCGTGCACGAATGGCAGAACGGTTACTGGCACCGTCTCGATCCTGATTTGGCAAAGAAGCGAATTGTTCCTGTGGATGGAGAGGTTCGCGTGGAGGACCTGCGATGAGCATCGACCCCGAGATTGGTCGTAGGCACATGCTGGGCACGGATGGCCTGGCGGCGCAACCGAATGCAATGCATCAATACGTCCGCATCGTTATCTCGCAAGATTGGGCGAACTCTGTGTCTGGCCAGTTAATCGCGGAGTGCCTCGTGAACTTGCTGGCGCGACAAGTGGGTCTAGTCGAACAACTGGAGATCGTTTCGGCGGAGGTTCCATTGCTCATCCACCCCATCATCAAGGGAGTGTGGCAGACACTTACTGCATATCTAGTGGCTGTTGGTGAGTGGGCTGTTGGCATGAAGGTGCGAACGGGAGATAATTCCTCCGCTCATGAGGCAGACCACACAATCGTCATCGGCGGCGCGACGACGCCGGGCTCGTCGAAAACGATTGCGTGTATCGCAGATAGCTGGAAAGCGTGGGTCGGTGAGTTGAAAAACGTTCCTGACGACCGTCCTTCACCCTCGCTGAATCCGGTCGGGCCTTTCTTCGCAGCGGCCTTAGCCGCAGGAGAGATCTTCAAGAGAACCTGGGGGCTTCGTCGCGGACGATTCCTCGACAACCATGCGTACTCTCTTTGGATGAACTCCATGAGCTCGGTTTGGGAAGAGTTGGACGCAGGCCCCGCCTTGAACGAACTTCACCTGCCGCCCTTCGTTCTCGTAGGTGCCGGCGCCGTAGGCAATGCGTTGGCCTATGTGCTGATTCATCTGGAAAACCGCGATACATACCCAGTGCTAGTCGACGATGACGTCTATGACAAGACCAATCTGAACCGCTGCAGCCTCGCTGGAACCGAGGACTTGAATCAAGAGAAGACTGAAGTCCTGGCATCCCGTTTGGAGAAGGTTGGCATTGCCAGCTTTCCATTCAGTGGCGATCTGAAGCGGTTCGTGAATGATGCGCGTGTGGGTTTGCGTGCAGATGTGGCCGAGGAGATCGGAGCCGGAGTCTACCGCATGGTCGTCTCATGCGTCGACAAGGGAGACGGCAGGCAAGATATACAAGGGCTGCACCCTCAATGGCTTTTGGGAGGAAGCACATTTGATTTGCAGGCGAAGACAAACGTTTACGCCGGGGAAAGGGATGCAGCCTGCCTAGGATGCCACAATGCACGTGAACATCAGGGCGAGGCGAGGCGCGCGATCGAACGTCAACTCCGCGCGATGGGCCGTCAAGAACGTGCTAGCTTCTTGACCGAACACGGGCTCGAGGTTGAAATTGTAGAGGAGTACATTAACGATTCGCAGTGCGGTCATATTGGGAGGGCCGCGTTAATGGACTTTGTGTGTACTCCTCCTCCAGAATTCTCGGTCGGGTTTGTATCCCTGGGGGCGGGGGTTCTTCTCGCCGCAAGCGTCTTCCGGAAGCTACTTTCTGGGGAGACGATACCCCATGCAAGCGGGATGACAACCTTCAACTTTCTCAATGGAAATTTGGGAGAAGGTAAGCTGGCACGCGACCCCCAGTGCCAGATCTGTTCTTAGCGTGCGGGATATCCCAATTCTATTCCGAACTTCAAGGAGTGGATTGATATCGCCTTTGCGGATCATTCTTGCCAATCTTTACTCTCGCCAACTCTGAGCCTCAGCAGTACTCATCTCCCCTAAAGCGCCCGAAAATACGGGTGGGTCTAAATCATAAGCCCTGCAAAACTGCTCGAAATTGATCTGCACAGAACCATCGAGCACGTGAGCACGTTGAGTAAGCCGTTTTAGCTGAACACTTGTTAGATTTGCCTGACAAACGCCGATGTGAGACGTTTATCGGTACGCTGATCCGGCATCACCTGCGAAAGTGTGCGGCTGTCAGTTCCTGACCCTTTGGCATCGCCCGGTGTGCGGAACGTGTGCTGAAATTCGGCGCGACAGTTAAGCCGGTGCTCATCTGAATCCCATAACGAAAGCTCCGTCCCCGCCTCGAAGCTGCATGGTCGCTCCCAAATAGCGGCGCTCGACCCTTCGCCAAACCCTGACTCCTTCAATCAGACGCTTCTCTCGGACAACATTCACTCGCTAGCGCTAACCGTGCCGCATTCGTTCGCAGCCACCGGCCTATTCGACTGGGGGTTTTCTTCGACAGCGAAGGTTCCAATTCTCTGCTTACCTGAGCTGTTATGTACAACCTCAACGCAAACACCAATTCGCAGCCCGCCGCTCGATTCCGATCGCAAACGCCCTCTCCTCGGCCAACACCCTGTCGCTCCGTTCAGCGCTTCGAGAAGCAACTCGTTGTCTGCGCAGCGACTACCCGAACTCCAATCAGGGAGGCTGGGGCTGCGGGTTTCACCCGTCACGGCGATGGTAATCCACCCCAGGAAGGTGAGCGAGCCACGCGGAGCGCCGATCGGCATTTAGGTCTTCGCCTCGGCACTCTCCCTTTTTCACCAGCACCCTCCAAGAAGGAATGATCGATGAACGAACAGCAGTATCGGTACCTCTTTAGCCTGACATGTCTGCAGGTCCGCGCATTTTCAAACAAACCAATCACCGCTGGCAGAAAGATGCGCGCTGGCACAATCTGCAACTCCTGCAAAGTTGCGCTGCCAGTGCCGCACACCCCGGGTCTGAAGCGCTGCGAATCCTGCGCCAGCAGACATCTGGTCTTTATGTATTTCCGTCACCGCCATGGCTGGCACTGCGCCTTTACGACCGAAGCTCGGAAGAAGCTCCCAAAGGAGTTCACCTTCAATAGGTCATCCACGGTGCGCGAGTTGGCGAGCCGAGGCAACGGCCTCATCGACAAATGGGATAGCAAGGGATTTGAACTCGGACTCGATATCGGTAAGGGCGGCATCTGGCTGCGCCTTACGGATGAGCAATACCTCGCACTCGGAGGTGTGCTATAACCGCGACTTTTTCGACGAGAGAGGTGCTCTACCCCAACCGGCGTCCAATGTCGGCCCGATAAGCGGACACAGAGATAGTTTCACGCAGATGGTTACTACCGCAAATAGTGCTGAGGAAGGCTGGAGTATCAACAGAGGCTGACCTAAGCTACTTTCAACGGGAATAATGCCAAGCCCGGCGGAAGAAGACAACCATGGAAAACGGCGTTCAAGGAGGACCTCCAACCGACGGTTTCGAGCCACTGCTCGATTCTCGGGAGGCTGCTCCTTACGTCCGCTTGCACTACAAAACGCTTGAGGCGAAAGCCCGGCTCGGTCTGATTCCGGCGATGAAGGAAGGCAAGGCCTGGCTCTTCCGCCTCTCGCTCCTCGATGAATATATAGATCGTCAATTAAAATCCAACGTAACCAACCATGCCGCGCTGACTCCCAACCGAAAGGATCAGGAGCCATGAAACGAGCGCGCCAGCGTATTCAAAACGGCAGCCTGCGGGAAGTTCCGCGGGCCAACAACAAAACCGCGTGGGAATTCCGCTTCACCAATCCCACGACTGGACACAAGGATTCCATGTATCTAAGCACAGAGGAGTATCCAACCAGATCTGCCGCCCTGGAGCGTCTGGACTTCTTTGTGCGTCAACTCAACTCGGGCCATCCGGTAACTTCTCTGGGACCGAAGACTTTCGGGGATCTTCTGGACCTCTTTATCAAGAGCGAGCGGTTGCTCGAGATCAAGAAACTCCGACCGGGCCAAAGCAACATGAGCAAGGAGGACCTCAGCTTTACAACAGCCGGTTCCTATCTCAGCTTGATCAAGCACATCCGAAAAAAGTGGGGCAAGACCAAGATCGGGAAAGTAAGACCCCATCTGGCCGAAGAATGGCTCAAGAGCCTGAAGTTGGCGCCGAAAACCAAGGGCAACATCAAGGCGCTGATGCACCGTTTATTCGAGAGAGCGATGTTTTGGGAGGTGATCCCAATTGGTCGCAATCCAATGGAACTGGTCGAGGTGAAGGGCATCAGCAAACACATTAAGAAGCCGGTGGTGCTGACGGTTGCACAGTTCTACCTCATCCTGGACCTGCTGCCTGAGCCCTACCGCACCATGGTGCTGGTGGCGCAGTGCACCGGGCTTCGTGTCGAGGAGGTTCTGGCGCTGCCCTGGGAGAACATTCACTTCGATACTCTGAGCATGCTGGTGGACCGTGCCGTTGTGCACGGTCGCCTGCAGCGCGTGAAGACGGAGTATTCGGAAGATGAGCTCCCTCTCGATCCGGACTTTGCAACTGTGCTTCTTCAGTTGAAGGAGCGTTCGAAAGGCTCGGAGCTGCTGTTCACCAGCCCGGTCACCGGTCGCCACTTCCACGCTTCCCCGGCACAGCAGGATTATCTTCGTCCAGCAGGCTGGTGTCTCGTTGAGTGTCCACGCTGCGGAGCTGCGATTGGTAAGCGCTGTCTGGATGCGGACGGTGAGACGCCGGTTGTGCACGAAGAGCGTCGGGCCCTTGCCAAGAGGAACAAGCTGGACAACGTTGGCTGGCACACGTTCCGTCACACCTACCGGTCGTGGCTGGACGACACCGGGGCTCCTATTGGCGTGCAGCAAAAACTGATGCGGCATGCCGACATCTCCACCACGGCCAAGTACGGCGACGCGCTTATGGAATCCAAGCGCAAGCACAACTCGATCGTGGTTCGCAGGGCCTTAGGGAATGAGTAATTCGAGGGGAAACCGCAGCCAAACCCCGGCTTCCAAGAGAGCTTTTAAAGCTCTAAAACACCGCTTAAAGTGGGTTATCTTGGGTTGGCCGGTTGGCTAAATGGTTGCGGGGGCTGGATTTGAACCAGCGACCTTTGGGTTATGAGCCCAACGAGCTACCGGGCTGCTCCACCCCGCATTACCAGTGTAGCAACACCCGCCGGGGAGGGTCAATGTGACGAGGCCGCG
>Ga0302319_10002535_pt1 | contig 39261 bp, 25 predicted proteins | sample Bog_T0_2_FD_203319 | JGI IMG/M metagenome (GOLD analysis project Ga0302319, IMG submission 203319) | Peat permafrost microbial communities from Stordalen Mire near Abisko, Sweden - Bog_T0_2 | ecosystem: Environmental > Terrestrial > Soil > Wetlands > Peat | place: Sweden: Abisko, Stordalen Mire... | reverse complement strand
AGATAAGAATGATCGCGCTCGGCCAGAACTGCGGGAATGCATGACCAGCCACGCCGTCGGGAAATAGTTTGTAGAGCCAGTAGAAATGATTGCCAAAGCTGGCCAGGATTCCAAAGACTTCAAGTTCATACCAGCCCATGCGTAGGGCGATGGCAACGATGCCTGCCGCAAGAATGATTCCCGCAGTCAACGCATAGATGCTGTCTTGACTCAGGGCGACGGTAGAGAAAGCCAATAGAAATGCGAGTCCGGTGACCAACTGCGATTTGTAATGCAGTGTGTGCGCTACCATTGCAATCGCCACTACCAGCATGAGTATGCAGTTGAGTGCGTTGGAAGTCATGACCAGCATCGCCGGCACGTGGTACATGGCATAGGTTGTAAAGAAGAGCAGTGCCCAGCCTCCGCCGATTCCAGTGCGGCCAATCAGGCGGTAGCGCTCTCTGCCTTCAAGCCAGATTCCCCCTCCGAGCATCGCGGCGGCAGCAGCGTAGATCATCGCAACTCTTGGCCCCGGTCCCATGGAGATCAAAGCCACTCTCCCGAGCAGAGCGAATCCAAAAACGAGCAAGATGATGCCGATCTTGGCGAAGAGATTCATGCCCAGCAGCTCTTCGAATGGCAACGTGGATCGCAGGCGCTCTGCAAAGCTCTTGCCGGGCGGCGCTGATGGAAGCGTTGCAAAACGAGGCACCGGCGGCACGTAGACGTATTGTGGTTGTTCAGTCTGGCGCGGCATTGGCGCAGGCGCGGCAACGGGCCGCGGAGTCGGGACCGTGTCCGGTCCTGTTTCAACTCTGGCTGAGAAGACTGGCCCCGGTGGAGGTGGGGGTGACGCGGTCATGTTGGCGACGGGTTTGGGGATGCCAACATCAGCCACTGTCTTGATTGGTGGAATTGCCTGAGTCGGGGCCGCCTGCTTCATAGAGAGCTGCGGCGTGGAGACTACCGCAGCCTGCGAACCAGGAACGAACCGGATTTCAGCCTCCGAAGGAGGTTTTGGAGGGGTGGGAGGCGGCATTGGTCTGCTTGCCTCAACGGGCGCCGATGCGGGTCTGGGAGCCGCTGTCGGCTCAGCAACCTGGCTGATAACAGCAGACGTAGCGGCAGCGCTTTGCTGAGCCGCCGGCCGCAAGACCTGCGCGAGTTCGCGGCGCAGGTCGGCTATCTCCCTGTCGAGGTCGGAGATTTTCCAGGATGCCGCGTCAAGGCGCTGGCGAAGAGTTCCGGTTCGACCCAGTGCTACAAAAGCGACAATTCCGCCAATCAGGGCAATAAGGAGTTCCATGCTCGTATCCTCTTCACCGGGAGAAAAGTGAATGACTATTGAAAGAACGGACTCGGCAGTGGCTCTTGCAATAAATTCCGCAAGACTATGCTAAAGCGCCGTTCTGACAGAGAGAGAGGTCAGGTCCGTTTGTCGATGAGACGGCAGTATAAACAATCGGAGTCAAGCCGCGCTATAATCGACAACACTCAACCATACACACCATGACTGAAACCATTTCAAGCGTTAACGCCGAAGTTCTACCCACACTGCCTGAGACCAAGCGCAGCGAGCGCGGCTTTTGGGCATTGATCGTTACCCAATTTCAGGGCGCCTACAGCGACAACATCCTTAGAAACCTGCTGTTGGCGATGATTGTCGGCATGGGGCTGGCGGGTAACGAGCGCTCCAGCTTTGTCTCCCTGGTAACATTTCTCTTCTCCATGCCCTTTGTGCTCTTCAGCATGACGGGCGGCTGGCTTGCGGATCGCTTCAGCAAGCGGCAGGTCACCCTCTGGACCAAAGGGATGGAAATCGGGGCCATGACCGTGGCAACCGTGGGACTGGCGAACCATTCGCAGCCAATCTGCTTGGTAGCGCTCGGACTGGTTGCGACGCAGGCCGCACTTTTTGGGCCCTCGAAGTACGGGTTGCTGCCGGAGTTGTTGCCCGCGAAGCGTCTGTCCTGGGGGAACGGCGTAATTGAATTGGGAACCTTCCTCGCAATTATTGTTGGAACCATCACTGGCGCTTCCATGGCGGAGCACTTCCATGGCCGGGAGGTCTATGCCGGTTACTTTCTGCTGGCTCTGGCTGTTATCGGCTTCTTCACCAGTCTCGGAATTGACAGGGTTCCGGCGGCAGCACCGGAGAAGAGATACCGCATCAACTTCCTTGGCGACCTTTGGCAGCAGATTGGATTGATGCGCCGCGACACGGCGCTCTTTCTCGCGGTCGCCGGCAATACATATTTCTGGTTCCTTGGCTCGCTGCTGTTTTCGACCGTCGTGGTGTATGGGCCGGATGTGTTGCACATCGGGCAGACAAAGACTGGATATTTGAATGCCGCGCTAGCCATTGGCATTGGTATTGGCAGCATGATCGCCGGCCTGGTTAGTGGCAGCAAGATTGAGTATGGGCTGATTCCGCTTGGCTCAATTGGAATGACCTGCACCGGACTTGTGCTGGGCGGGATGCACTTCGGTCTTGTCGGATCAGGGGCATTGCTTGGAGTACTTGGTTTTTGGGCGGGATTCTACGCGGTCCCGGTCAATGCACTGATTCAGCATCGCCCCGCAGAGAAGGATAAAGGCGGCATCATCGCCGCCGCAAATCTGCTGTCCTTTGTTGGAATCGCGCTTTCGTCGGGTGTCTACTACATCTTTACCGCATTTATCCACCTCAATCCGCGCGGAGTGATCGTTGCCGCTTCCTTGATTACCGGCTTGGGCACAGTGTATGTGCTGATGCTGCTACCGGAGTGGTTTGGGCGCCTCATCCTCTTCTTTTTGACGCACACCGTCTATCGCGTCAAGGTATTGGGGCGCGATAACTTCCCCGACAAGACGGGCGCGCTGCTGGTTTGCAACCACATGTCGTTTGTCGATGTCTTGTTATTGATTGCTTCAACCGACAGGCCCATTCGCTTTCTGATGTTCAAGGGAATCTATGACAATAAGTTGATTAAGCCCTTCGCCAAAGCGATGAAGGCGATTCCGATCTCAAGCGAACAGCGGCCTCGGGAGATGATTCGCTCGCTGCGAACGGCCAGCGAAGCACTGCGCGACGACGAGATAGTCTGCATTTTTGCCGAGGGCCAGATCACGCGAACCGGGCAATTGCTGCCTTTCCGTCGTGGAATGGAACGGATCATGAAAGGCGTCGATGCGCCAATTATCCCGGTGAATCTTGACGGCGTCTGGGGCAGTATTTTCAGCTTTGCGCGAGGGCGCTTCTTATGGAAGATCCCGCAGCGCATTCCCTATCCGGTCACTGTGAGTTTTGGTCAACCTATGCCGCCGTCATCAACAGCAATCGCGGTGCGCCGCGCGGTGCAGGAGCTACAGGCAGAAGCCTTCCAACAGCGCAAGAGGCGCATGAAGACGCTCGATCGCGCCTTCGTACATACGGCGCGGCGTTTTCCCATGCGCTTCATGATGGCCGACGGCAAAACGCCCAAGGTGAGTTTTGGCTCGGCACTTGCCAAGACGATTTTTATTGCACGAAGACTGCGCTCTCAAATCGGTGAGCAGCAGATGATCGGTCTTTTGTTACCGCCTTCGGTTGGAGGGGCGCTTACCAACTATGCGCTAATGATGCTCGGCCGGATTCCCGTGAATTTGAACTACACGTCATCGAGCGAAGTCATTGCATCGTGCGCCAGCCAGTGCGACGTGGATGTGGTCATCACCTCAAAGGCATTTGTCGAGCGCTTTCCAAAGTTGGAGATTCCCGGCCGAACTCTTTTTCTTGAGGACGCGTTACAGGTGCCACGCATCAACGAGAAGTTGTTCTCACTTGCACTCGCGTGGCTCACGCCTCAATGGATGCTCTACAAAGCAATCGGTGCAAAGCGCAACAGATCCAAGACTGCCGTCGACGAACTGGCAACCGTGATCTTCTCCAGCGGAAGCACCGGAGATCCCAAGGGTGTTATGTTGACGCACTTTAATATCGCGTCGAACATTCAACAGGTCTCGCAGGTCTTCATGCTCGGCGGCAGAGACAAGATCCTCGGCATTCTGCCTTTCTTCCACTCGTTTGGATTCATGGCGGGCCTTTGGATGCCGGCGGTCAATGGCGTGGGTGTCGTCTATCATCCCAACCCGCTGGATTCGAAGGTGATTGGCGAACTCGTGAGCAGATACAGGGTCACCTTCCTGATAGCGACCCCAACCTTTCTGCAAGCCTATATGAAGCGTTGCTCACCGGAGAGTTTTGGCAGTCTGCAATTTGTTCTTGTTGGCGCGGAAAGACTTCCTGAGCGGGTTGCGCTGGCATTTGAAGACATCTTTGGCATTCGCCCCCTGGAAGGCTACGGCTGCACCGAGTGTTCGCCTGTAGTCACTGTGAATGGCCGCGACTTTCGCGCACCGGGATTCAGGCAGGTGGGTGCAAGACGCGGCAAGATCGGGCATCCTCTGCCCGGCGTCTCCGTTAAAGTGGCTGATCTCGACACCGGCGAACCGGTTGCTCCAGGCACGCCTGGAATGTTGCGTGTCAAGGGACCGAACGTGATGAAGGGCTATCTCGGCAAGCCCGAGATAACTGCGGAAGTTCTGCTTGACGGATGGTACACCACCGGAGATGTTGCGGTGATGGAAGAGGACGGCTTTCTGACCATTACTGACCGGCTCTCGCGCTTCAGCAAGATTGGCGGCGAGATGGTGCCGCACGTCAAGATTGAGGACAAGCTACAGGAATTAGCCGGAGTTACGGAGCAGGTCTTCGCTGTAACCACCTTGCCCGACGAGAAAAAGGGAGAACGCCTAGTGGTCGTCTATACGCTTCCAGAGCAGAAGCTCGCTCCGGTGCTGGAGAAACTGGCGCAATGCGATCTGCCAGCCCTGTGGAAGCCACGGCCGAATCAGTTCTTCCATATCGATGCGCTGCCGGTATTGGGCACCGGTAAGATTGACCTGCGCGGAGTAAAGGCTCTCGCAGCCGGATTGGCATAAAAGGCTATCTCAGGATCGGTCCCGTTAAAGTCGGCAACGCGACGGGAGTCCTATGTCCTGCCCGAGGGTGTGGGTCGGCGAGCATATGACTGGCATTCCGTCCCCAACCCCACGAACAGCTCGTTTCGGCGTCGCGTGCAACCCCGCTGAGGTAAAGCACAGTCTACTTCGTATAATGGGGACAACCGCCGAACGATTGAGAGGACTCCCCGATACCAGCTTACGATTATCTCTGCGAAGCCTGCGGATGCCGTTTTGAGAGGCGTCAGAAGATGTCAGATGCCGCCATCGAATCTTGTCCGCAATGCGCCGGGAGCGTACGAAGGCTGATTAGCGGCGGGGCTGGCACGATTTGCAAAGGAAGCAGCCAGCACTTCCCTGGCAGGCCAGAGGCTCAAGGGGTGTGCGGCGGCGGGTCCTGCTGTGGTCAGGGCGCAACGTGCGGCGACAGGATGTTCTGCGACAATTAGAACCTCATTTGGCCGCTCGCCTCTGCTTCTTTCTGCGGATGGGGTGAGTGACGGCTTGCCGGGTGCCTGTGCGCATTTCGCCTAGGAAGAGTCAACCAAGCGACCGCAACCCCAAAATGAGCTTGGTTCAATCTGGAAACGTGCTTCGGGCTCGTCAATTGACAGCCGTAGGCCTTAGTTAAGCTACGCAGATGGCGGATACCTCGTAATCTTCAATGTGCGGGATCGTGAATTGAAGGTTACCGCCTTCAAAACTGAAAGCTGCACTTCGCCCGGCCTGAAGGAGTTCAACGGATTTCACCCGCACCCCTGACGGCAACTTCATCTGGACGGTTTGTGGACCGAGTGGATAGACGGACTGCATCCAGCCATGATGCGCATTGGGGTTGGTGTAGTTGAGCAGATGCACGGCGTAGCCGGCGGGCGTTTCCCAACAGAGCATCTCGATGAAGCCGTCGCCTTCAACCTCGACGATGCGTTCGTTGCCGGTGATCCAATGGATGGTGTTGTGGAGCAGGCGCAGCAGATCGCCGTGCCCGGTGAGCCAGTAGGTCCGCTCGATGTCTCCAGAGAAGTAGGCCGTGCGGCTGGTGCCGACCTCACGCAACACAACGGCGGGCTCATCGGAGCGGGAGGCCGGCGGATAGGCCAGCTCAGGCGGATACCGGACGAATCCCGGCACAACAGTGAGCGCCGGATCGTGCACAGGTTTCAGCGGGATTCGATTCTGTGCGCCAGGAAGCCAATTGGTGCCGTTGAAGCCCTCAAGGATCGGGTGCGGGCGAGCCGGGTTCGGTTTTTCAATGCGGGCATAGTAGGCATTCCCATTGGTGCCAATCACATCGCCAGCCTTGCTGATCCCGAGCACGTCGCCAAGCCCAAAATCCGCACGCAGACTAAGATCTTCGTCGTAGAGCCCAGTCTCGAAGCTGGCCATGATAGATCCGCCGGAGTGCACGTAGTTCCTTATCTGTTGACACTGACGGTCGCTCAGCATGGCGATATTTGGCAGCAAGAGAGCGCGATACTTGCTCAGTCGTTCCGCGTCGAGACGGTCTTCATGCACGAAGTCGAATGCGAAACGGCCTCTGAGCAGAGCTTCGTAGATGCCCTGAGTGGTCTCGTGCATGTATGCGCGCGAGCGCGCCGTAGCGGGGCCGGAGTAAAGAAGCTGAGTGCTCTGACCCATCACCACTCCGATGTTGGCGATTGAGCGGCGGGGGGTGAAATGGGCATCGTGGCGAGCTGTCCAGCGGAAGTAATCGGCCCCGATCTTTTGCCAACGCCGGTCTTCGCCAAAGCCAGTCTCCGAACCGATGAAGTGAAGATAGGGAACCATGCCACCGGCCAACGTTTCATTCAACCACATCCTGGTCTCGGCCGGATTTTTCGAGCCATAGCGCCACGCCACTGTGCCCGTCGAGTACGCGGCGGTGAGGTTGGTCGCGAACTTCCCGTCCATGACGGCATTACATGCGCGGCCTTGCAGAGTGCATCCCCACACGGCAGGGTCTTCAGAGGTGCGCCCCTGGTTGTCGCCCTGGAACCATGCAGCAACCTTGCCCAGGGCCGCTAGATTCGGGCCGCCGCGTACATTGCCGCCTGAGTTGGCGAAGAAGAAGCTGTCTGGCTTCTTCTCTTTCGCGATGGCGTCGTACCTCTGCCAGAGTTCCAGCACGCGCGCTGTGAAGACTCTCCAATATGCCGGAGTGCCGGCCGCCGGAAGCTTGCTGCATATTGCGCAGTGACACTCCGGCAGGCTACTGAGAGGCGGCCAACCGTTGGTATAGAAGCAGTCCACATCATAGAGGGAGTTGACCTCGCGCATGATGGCGGGAAGGTAGTCGTCCATGTAGCTGGAGAACATGCACGTCTTGAACAACCGCGGCTCCTCGGGGCTGAATTGCACCGAGCCGTCCTGGTTGCGCATGGCCCACTCCGGATGGGCCTCAAGCGCATCGCCCCAATTGAGGTCGGGACTCATACGCGCCACAATGCGCATGCCACGCTTTTTTGCGGCGGCCACGCACTCACCGAAGAAGTCGCGGTTGTTGAGGAATCTTCCGTGGCGATGGAACTTCACCTTGGAGGGATAGAACGCCAGAATTCCGGTGACACTGACAAACACGACTTCTGCTTCTGCGTCATGCCAGTAATCGGCCCACTCTTCGACGTTCATCACGGCAGGGTCATGCTCAGTCATGTTGCTCTGCGCTACGCGATGGACCCGCTTCTGCCAGGGCTCGTTCGCGGGATCGATTGGTGCCAGACGGCTTGGCAGCGGGACGAGATTCTTTGCAGACGACCTGACGGCAACAAGTTCTTCCTCGCGAAACACTAAGGCTGAGTCGAGAGATTGAAGCGCGGCCGAAATCGGAATCACAGCAGCACCGGACTTAAAGCCATTTTTCAGAAAGTTGCGGCGATCCAGCATAGGTCCTCCCGTTGTCTCTTCTGCGAGGGAAGTCTAAATGACAGCACGAACGTTGGGCTACCCAACCAGGCGCCCCCATGCTGGCCGGCGATCGGAATCCGGCCGTGCTTGCACGCTCGATTGATGCCAATCGCCAAGACAGGCATTGACGTTTCAGGCGCAAATATCGAGATTCCGGTTGGATAACAGGCTACACAGCAGCTACCACTCGGTCACTGCCGAGCAGGCGACTACCCGGAACACAATCGGCGTGTATTGTTGTTGGTAAGGGGAGATTCGCCGATGGGACCTGCCGTCGAGCTGCCGTTTGACGCAGTATGCGCCAACATAAAGGTCCGCTTTGATGAGCGTAGCCGCAACGCGCTGGTCTGCCCAAAAAGGTCATACAAAGCCTGTTCCGTATTGAAGTTGCAAAAGCCCTCATGGACTAACGACTCAATGGACTGGGTAGAAGATACATTGGGAATCTTCTTTCCCATATAGACGAATGATCGGTCAATGAAGAAGAACCGTGCAAACTACAGCATCCATGCCTTGAAACTGAGAGAGCTGAAGAGCTACTCAATAGCGAGTCGAGATTTCGCCAGCGATATCAGACACGGCTATGTGTCTATGCGCAGCGCATGGCCACACGTGGGCGTGGTCTATGGACCACTAACTCTGACGGGGGGATGGATCAAGACTGACTCTGTCCATTGTTAAAGGGAGATCTTCGGCTTGATGGACTCCTTTCAAAGCCTGAGTTTTCTGATTGATCGCTTGTTGGAGTCGCAGCGGGGGGGAGCAACGACGTTGATTAGATAGCGCCATCGATGGAACCCGGCGATGGCGATTGAGGGTCTCTTCGTCAAAGTTGAGGTTGATGGAGCAGAGCGAAAGCCAGGATTACTTGCCAAATTCAATAGTTGCCAAGCATAATATTCTCAGGTTAATCAGTGCCATGGATAACGTAGAAGGCGAAGTCACTCAGCTTCTGCAGCGATGGAGAACCGGAGATCCTGAGGCGCTGGAGCATTTGCTCCCCTTGGTCTACAGCCAATTGCATGCCATTGCCAAGGGCTACATGAGGCGCGAGCGCGACGACCACACGTTACAGCCTACCGCGCTTATCAATGAAGTCTACCTGCGGCTATTGAACCAGAAGACCGTAACGTGGAACGACCGAATCCATTTTTTTACCTTTGCTGCGCGAATGATGCGCAATATCCTCAAAGACCACGCGCGAGCTCATCTGGCAGATAAACGAGGCGGAGTGAAAGCGCTTCATCTACCGCTCTCCGAAGAGGTAGCTTGGATTGGCTCGTCTCCTGAGGGACTTCTGGATCTCAATCGTGCCCTGGATCGTCTGGAGCAGGTGGATGCCCGCAAAGCACAACTTATAGAGCTGCGCTTCTTCCTCGCGTGCACCATGGAAGAGGCTGCCGATGTCCTGGCCATCTCGCTGGCAACAGCGGAGCGCGACTTGAAATTCTCCCGCAGTTGGCTGTATAAGGAACTGCATCTTATCGGAAAGGCGGAGCTTGCAGATGGCTCTTCCTCTGCAACCTGAGCCGGAACGGGGCACGGAGCGTGAACCTCGGATGGACACCCCTTCGGCAGCCCGCTGGCGCACTGTAGAAGAGCTCTTTCATCGAGCTTCGGGCCTGTCTGCCGACGAGCGTGTCGCTCAATTGCAAATATGGTGCGGGGTGGATTCAGAGTTGCTTGCTGAAGTACTCGATCTGCTGAACTCCGATTCATCTGTCAATCGCTTGATCGCGTCTCTAAGCCCCAGCGATAAGGGGACTCTGCTCACAAGGGAGACCCATGACGATCCATGGCTTGGAACCATGGTCGGAGCATTCCGGCTCGATCGTCTGCTTGGCCGTGGCGGTATGGGAGTCGTCTACCTGGCCACGCGCACGACAAAGGAGTTTGCCCAGAAGGTTGCGGTCAAGTTGATGTCTCGGCACCTGCAATCCACCCCAGCACAGAGCCATTTCCTGCTTGAGATACGTGCGCTTGCACAGCTGGAACATAAAAATATTGCCCGCTTGCTGGACGGGGGTGTCACATCCAGCGGGCTTCCTTATATCGCGATGGAGTACATCGAAGGAAGACGCCTCGACTCTTTTTGTGACGAGCCTGCGATCTCAATCGAACATGTGTTGCAGCTCATGCTGCAGTTATGCAGGGCTGTGGACTACGTTCATCGAAATCTCATCCTGCATCGGGACCTGAAGCCAGCCAACGTAATGGTGACCAGCGACGGTGAGGTCATCAAGCTTTTGGACTTCGGAACGCTGAAGCTCATGGGAGTGGATGCAGCGGCCAATTCCATGATGACGCAGGCTGGAATGCGTCCGGTCACGGTACGCTACGCCAGTCCGGAGCACATCCGCGGAGATCTGACTTCGACAGCGTCGGACGTTTATTCGCTCGGCATGATTCTCTACCGGCTTATTGCGGGATCGATGCCGCAAGAGATGGAAGATGTCTCTATTGACAGGTATCTTGAATATCTGAAGTCGCAAAGGATCACGCCGCCATGCCAGGTTGCCCAGGCAACTATCAAAACTAGATCTTCCGATGGAAAAGCCACCATTGGCAAATCGATTTCTGCTTCAATGGCGAGGGATTTAGACGCCATTGTTTTGAAGGCAATTCGGTTTGAACCCGAGGAGCGATATGTTCGCGCAGAAGCCCTTGCAGCCGATCTATCGAGAGTGTTTGAAAACCGGCCTGTCCTGGCTCGAACTCAGTCCCGGCTCTACAAGGTGCAGAGATTTTTCCGGCGCAACCGGCTTGCAGCGATAGGTACTGCAGCCGCCTCGATTGTCGTGTTTGCAGGGCTTGCCGCCATGAGGTGGCAAGCGAACATCGCGGCTAAAGAGACGATCAGAGCGGAGGTGGGAATCGAGGAAGAACGCAAACTTGCCCACCTTCTCTTCACGGATTATTTCGATGGCCTGAAAAAAATTCCCGGGTCGATTGATGCGCAACGCAGAGCTGTAACTCAGGCAATTGCGTACCTCGACAACCTCAACAGGATCACCAATAGTCGCAATCTGCGACTCGAGAGTGTCGAAGCCTATCGAAGGATGGCTCTATTGCAGGGCGATCCATATGAGCAGAATATCGGCGATCCCAATGGGGCTTTGGCAAGCCTCGACAAAGCACAGGCTCTTGCCCAGATGTTGAAATCGGCGGCTCCAAACGATACGATCGTCCTGGCTGAGCAGGCGTTGGTGCAGAGGACCCGCAGTGAAGTGCTCTACGGCGTAGGAAGGACTCAGGAAGGCACTACTGCCATGCGAGCATCGGTGAGATTTTACGATACTTTGGTCTCGCGCCCGACTGCCACCGTGGCTCAACTTCAGTTCGCTTCCAATGCTTACAACGGACTAGGCGATGAGCTGGGAGAACCCGGGTCGGCGGCTCTTGGCGATTATGCCGCCGCGCTTGACGCGTATCGCAAAGACATTGAACTCTCGCAGCGCGCCCTTCAATTGAATCCAAACTTCATCTTGGGCAGGCAATCGATTGCAATCGCCCATAACAAGATGGGGCAGATCCTGGTTAGAACAGACCCGATAACGGCGATCAAGGTATATCGCCAATCGATCGCAGAGCGGGAAGCTCTTCCCGCAGCCGATAAGAACAGTCTTCGTTACATGCGTGGGATAGGCGTCAATGATTGGGATCTGGGGACCGCCCTGGCGGCAGCTCGGGATTACACAGCGGCCATAGCAGCGTTCGAACAAGGCCGCGCCATCATCGAGCCATATGCAATGGCCGACAAGATGGACAGTCGCGCACAGCACGATCTGGCCGTGGGTCTGTCCGAAGAGGCCTCCGCATATCTCGATATGCTCAACCCCGATTTAAACGCATCCAACCGGGAAGTCTGGCAGCAGAACGCGCGGCACGCCATCCAGCTCTTACAGAAATCTCTTGCACTTCAGGAGAGGAACCTGATGGTGAATCCAGACAACAAAAGATGGATTGTCTATCAGGCTTATACGCAGATCAATCTTGGGACGTTGGAGTATGAGAGCAAAATCGACACGGCGAATGGAACTCGACTGGCTGCCGCGGGAGTTGCCACGGCCCGTCAAATACTTCAGGTTGGCCATCCGACTCTCGAAGATCTGACCTATTTGGTTCCGGCTCTGTTGATCGTGAAGCCCCCAAGGCTACGTGACAATCAACTGACGGTACAAAGTGCGGAACAACTGGTTGCTCTCGATCACCGTACAACCCCGGAGTCCCTGCTTTGGCTGGCCCAGGCATATCACGCAGCGGCACAGATCGAAAAAGGGAATGCTGCCGCCAAGGAAGGTTTAGCGTTATTAGCGGTGCCTCAGCCCGGGGATCCCATCACTCGCCCAAGGAAGTTATTGGAGATCGAAGAGCATCCGCATTAGTATATTGTTCCGCGTTATTGGTCAGAGACTGCCTGACGCAGCGACAGCATCTGCTGTCTCATAGCGACTACCCGGCCATCTGTTACAGAAAACCTCTTAAGTAGTTCGTCGGCACGATCCAGATCCGACATTGCCTCGCGCCGATTCTCGTCTTTGCCGGGACCCTTGACTCCCAGATGCAGTCTTGCCAGCGTCTCATACTGCCTGGCCAACTCCATCTCGAGGACCGGATCCTGTTCGCTATTCTTTGCAAGCTCATCGAGTGTCTTCTTCGTTCCTTGCAGCAGGACCGCCTTCGATTTCTCTGCCTGAGGCAGGGATTCAACCGAGTCGTACAGTTCTCCATCGAGCAACCCGGTCAGCCGCACCAGATCATGAAGACCAGCCTGTGCGACGCCTCTCTGGTGGGCTGCGCGCGTGGTTTGCACGACCACCCCAATGACACTCAGGCCTGCAACAATCAGAAAGAGCGCGCTCACCGAAGCCGCGACACGGTGACGCTGCATCCACTTTTGAACTTTATAAATGCGGCTGCCATGGCGAGCCATGACAGGACGGTATTCGAGAAAAGCCGTAAGATCGCTCCCAAACTCATCCGCACTGAGGTAGCGCTTATCCGGCTCGGCGCGAAGGCCCTTATCTAGAATGGATTCGAGATCTCCAATCAGGGCACCTTTCAAAGCTTTTGCAGACGTTCCGCGCAGAGCGGCAATCGCCATCTGACGATCGCGATCAAGATTCTGAAACGCCCGCACCGGTGACACTGACCCTGCGATAGCTGCATGAGGAACGCCCGCAAGCACAATGCCGGCGACGATTGCCATCGAATATATGTCAGACGCAGGAGTAATTCGTTCTCCTTTGCGCTGCTCTGGACTCGCAAAAGCTGGAGTGAAATAAGATAAAACAGGTCTCGCGTCGTCTGCCTGCTGCCGTTCTTGGCCGAACATGGCGGCGATGCCGAAATCCAGCAGCTTAGGCTGTCCTTCCCCAGTGACGAGAATATTGGAAGGCTTTAGATCCGCGTGAATTACAAAGCGTCTGTGCGCATAGCTGATTGCGTCTATGACTTGAATGAGAAGCCTGATTCGTGCCTTAAGAGGAAGTTTCCTGTCATCGCAATATTCGTCTAACGGAGTGCCCTCAACGTACTCCATCACGATATATCGAAGTCCGGTCTGAGTCTCGCCCTTGTCCAGCAGACGGACGATGCCAGGATGGTCGAGCGCCGTAAGAATCTGTTCTTCCAATTCAAGAACTGCAGCTTCATCGCCATCTGAAGGGATCAGATTGAGAAACTTGATGGCCACCCGCTGCGAAAAATGCTCAGTCCTTTCGCCGAGATAAACCACCCCTGTCCCACCCCGCCCAAGCATCCTGACAATGCGAAAGGGGCCGACTGTTGAGGGAATATTGAGTTCCTGCGGCTGAGAGTGCATAAGCTCCAGATTACGAGCTAGCATAGCATGGACTTCCTCGGGCCGGAGATCTTTGGGGCGCGTTTCATGAATGGACCTTGGCTTACTTGTCTCAATGAAATGAGTGGGTTGCGAGGTTCAACCAACCGGCTCAGTCGCACCGCCGAGCCCCAGTTTTGCTTGGGGCTTTCTATCGGTCGTCGTGTCCTGAAGTGGGGGCCTGAAAAACGATATTGAGAATATTTCCGGTTCCGTGAGGGCTTTTCCAAGACTTCTACGCAGTATCAGTAGGAGCCAAATCCTGCGCTAGGACCCAAATCCTGCGCTCCCCACCACCGAAATCCTGGACGTTTCCGCTTGGACGCTGAGTATGGTACGTCCTTTTGCAGCAAATCTATGCCGAGGTGCTCATGCGAACAATATGCCGTAGTGTCAACGCTTCCGCGAAGGTTCTCCAGCACGGACATGCCATTGCAGGCTCCCTTTATGCTGCATGTCTCTTCCTGCTCCTCTGCTCCGTCACTGCTGCTCAAACCCCTATCAGCGGTCAGCCTGTGCCGAGCCTAAGCCAACTCGACACCATCATGCAAACCTACATGACCCAATACAGCAGTCCGGGAGCATCACTCGCCGTCACTGTCGACGGTCGTCTCGTCTTCGCCAGGGGCTACGGTTATGCCCAGGTGGCAACGGGTGAATTCGTGCAGCCCGACTCGATTTACCGTATCGCTTCGAACTCCAAGCCGATCACCGCCGCCGGTATCTACAAGCTCATCGAACAGGGCAAGCTCTCGCTGACGACACAGCCTTTCGCCACGATTCTAAACAGTCTGACTCCGCCCCCTGGGACCACGATCGATTCCCGCTACAGCTCCATCACAATCCAGGAGTTGCTGCAGCACACCGCCGGGTTCGACGATACGATTGTTCCAGACCCCGCCCAGACGGACGCTGTGATCGCTGCCACGACCTTTGGCGCGAGCGCTCCGGCAACGCCGCAACTGCTGATTAAGTACATGCTTGGCCAGCCGCTGCAGCATGACCCCGGCACAACCTACGCCTACTCCAATTTCGGTTACATCACACTCGGCTACATCATAGAGCAGGTTTCGGGCATGCCCTATGCAACCTACATACAGAACAATGTCTTCACTCCGGCCGGCATCCTGCGTACTCAGCCGGGCGCCACTCTGCTCAGCGGCCGCCTGCCGGACGAGGTGACCTACTACGACTATCCCGGCGCGCCTCTGGCCTCGTCGGTAGAGCCGCCTGTCGGGAGCCAGGTTCCGTATCCCTATGGCGGTTATTCCTGCACACTCCAGCTCGCCAATGGCTGCTGGGTTTCGAGCACCATGGATCTTCTCCGCTTTGCAGACAACATCAACGGTCAATTAGGGACCAGTATGTTTTCGACTTATCCGTCGAGTAGCCCCTTCCGAACTCCACAGCTTTACTTCGCTATACCGCCAAACGGCACAGGATGGGAATACGTCTTCTATGGCAGCCTGCCAGGTACGAACAGCCTCGTGCATCTCATCACCGACTCAACCACCACAGGTAAGGTTACCTACTCTGCGATCTTCAATACTCGTGACGGAACAAATATCGAAGAACCCGAAAGCGACGCCGACAATGCCATCCTCGCCTATGTCAAGACGGTAACGTCCTGGCCAACCGGCGATCTCTTTCCGGTCTATTCAGGTACTGCGAGCAGTTGCTCCTTTACACTCGCCTCCAGCTCGCAGAGTGTATCGCTGAGCGGCAACGCCTTCACAGTAGGAGTAACGGACGCGAACTTCTGTGCCTGGAGCTCTGTCAGCAACGCAACCTGGATACACATTACCGCAGGAACTCTTAACTCCGATTCTGGAACCACCGGGTATACCGTGGACGCCAATACCGGCGCCCCACGGACCGGTACGATTACCATCGCCGGCAACACCTTCACCGTGACGCAGAGTGGCGTGGCCACCCCGACAACCCTGGTCGTCGCTGCGAATCCAACCGCCATCACCGCCGGCCAGTCGGTCACCCTTACCGCTACTCTCTCGCCCTTCAGCGCCGGAAGTGCAAGCACCAATGGAGAAACCATCACATTCTCTGAGGGCGGCACATCCCTTGGAACAGCGACGTTGACCAGCGGTGTAGCAACACTAACGACCAACGCGTTACCGGGAGGAACCGATAGTGTCACGGCAAGCTACCCTGGAGACTCAACCTTTGGCGCAGCCAATGCAGCCAGCGTACAGGTCGTTGTCACCAAAGCGGCCGCAACGGTTGCACTCGGCGGCCTGACGGCAACATACAACGGCAGTCCTCATTCCGCCACGGCTACGACAACTCCCGCAGGATTAAACGTAACCTTCACTTACGCCGGCGCGGCAACGGCTCCTACAAATGCAGGCAGCTATGCCGTCGTCGCCACGATCTCGGATCCCAACTACACGGGTACGGCGTCGGGGACACTCGTCATCGCGAAGGCATCGGCGACGGTAACGCTTGGAAGTTTGAGCGCGACCGCCGATGGAACAGCGCATGCCGCCACAGCCACGACCGTCCCAGCCGGACTGAGCGTCACCTTCACCTACAACGGGTCAGCCACGGCACCCTCTGCGGCAGGAAGCTACACCGTCGTCGGAACCATCAACGATCCAAACTACACGGGAACGGCGACCGGAACCATGGTCATCGCTGCGCCTCTCACTGCCAGTTCGACCGTTCTAACCAGCTCGGCCGCCTCGGTCCCCGTCGGAACGAACGTCACCTTTACGGCGACGGTCATAGGCAGTGGCGGAACACCAACAGGAACCGTCACATTCCTGAATGGAACGGCAAGTCTTGGCACTGGCACATTAAATGCCTCTGGCGTCGCCACCCTGACCACCAGCTTCAGCACAGCCGGGACCGACAGCATCACCGCCCAATATAGTGGCGATGCTGTCTTCAAGAGCAGTACCTCTGCAGCCGGTGTGCAGGTCGTTGTCACCAAAGCGGCCGCAACGGTTGCACTCGGCGGCCTGACGGCAACATACAACGGCAGTCCTCATTCCGCCACGGCTACGACAACTCCCGCAGGGCTCAACGTAACCTTCACCTACGCCGGCTCGGCAACAGCTCCTACAGCCGCAGGCAGCTATGCCGTCGTCGCCACGATCTCGGATCCCAACTACACGGGTACGGCATCGGGGACGCTCGTCATCGCGAAGGCATCGGCGACGGTAACGCTCGGAAGTTTGAGCGCGACCGCTGATGGAACAGCGCATGCCGCCACAGCCACGACCTTCCCAGCCGGACTGAGCGTCACCTTCACCTACAACGGGTCAGCCACAGCACCCTCTGCGGTAGGAAGCTACGCTGTGGTCGGAACCATCAACGATCCTAACTACACGGGAACGGCGACGGGAACCCTGATCATCGCAGCACCCCTCGTTGTCACTTCGACCGCCCTAACCAGCTCCGCTGCCTCGGTTCCCGTCGGAACGAACGTCACCTTCACGGCGACGGTCACAGGCACTGGTGGAACACCAACAGGAACCATCACCTTCCTGAACGGAACGGCAAGTCTTGGCACTGGCACATTAAATGCCTCCGGCATCGCCATCTTGACCACCAGCTTCAGCGCAGCCGGGACCGACAGCATCACCGCCGAATATGGTGGCGATGCTACCTTCAAGAGCAGTACCTCCACCTCACTGTCTGAAACCATAGTCCCGGTCGGCGTCTCGGCAACCGTCAGTCCTAACCCATTGACGATCAAGAGCGGTTCTTCAGGCACCCTGACAATTACCTTGACTCCTACCGGCGGTTACACCGGCACGGTCAGCTTCAGTTGCGGGACACTTCCTGCCAACGCCAGTTGTACCTTCAATCCCACCTCGGTCGCGATCACGGCTAGCACCACCACCGCAACCGACATATTGACCGTCAATACGACAACGGCACCAGCCAGTGCGATGCTTTCCGCTCCTCATCCCTCCGGACGAGGCAGCGGAGTCTTCTCCGCTCTGGCGCTCGTGCTGCCCGGTTCACTGTTCGCGCTGTTTGGACTAAAGCGGCGCAAACAATACCCAGCTCTCCGTCGCCTATTGATGGTGACTCTGTTCTGCCTGGCGACACTGTGGGTTGGAACGTTGAGCGGCTGCGGCGGCAGTTCTAAGAGCACCAAAACCGCGCCGGGAAGCTACACCGTGCCGATGACCCTTAGCCTGGGTGGCGGGGCATCACAGACGGTCAACGCTACGATTATCATCCAATAACGACGAACCCTCGATTCTCCTCCGTGTTCCAGCTATAGCCGGAACACGGAGGGGAGTCCGATAGAAATCGTGAACCAGCAGGCTCTGGACACTCTCAAATTGCGCCGCAACGGGGACAGTCTGGAAGGTGGTGTCTGCGAGTACCAGAGAGTTTGGAGGAAGCCATGAACTCTCGCCCCCAAAGCACAACAAGTTCGTGATCTCCGATGCCTATCCCGATCCAGGATGATACCGTCTTCGGACGCCGGCAGGATGGATTCCCCGCAGAGTCGCGTTAACAGAAAGTCCATTGGTCGCTCGGCACAAGTAGCACTACGCGTGCGGACCTCGAAGTGGGACGTTCTTAAAAGGGCCAAGATTACTTGCCAAACTCAGCTCCGGCCGGATTACCGGCAACCTGGATAGAGCTCTCAAACGGCGCCGAAACGACAGACTCAGTTCGACCCCGCCCGAGTCTGTGAAGAGTATGAAGCAATTATTTGACCTCGGCCCTTATTTAGAAGACGACATTCCTGGATGATCGCTGACGAATTCACCCAGAGCGATTCAAATCACAGCGTCGAGCTCAAAACGCCTTCAAACTATCGCAAGAATTCACCGGAAGAATGTGATTCATCCGGACCTGTGCCGGCGTTTCAGGTGCTGACGTCTTCCCATCCGGTCCACTGAGATCAGTTACATGGGGATAGCCCAAGGGGGAGCAACGTCATGTCTGCCCAACTGTTCGACACTGTCTCGATCGGCTCGGCTTCGTTGTATGCACATGAGAAACAGGAAAATCTCATTGCAACAAGTACAAGCGAACTGGCCTTATTGCGCTACTCGACCATTCTCACTGCGAGGTGGGAAGCATCGAGAAACGAGGACGTAGAACACCGCGATGAACTGCGCGCCGAACTCAGCACCTGGCCCTTTTGCGCGATGAGTGCGCCAAAGCGGACGAACGTCGTCTGCGAGTGTGCGACGGTAATGCCGGAGACCGCAAGCAGCAAGGTCAGCAGGAGGGCGGGCAAGCGGTTGCAGCGCATGGACGCCATCGTACATAGATAGCCGGCACCGTGCTTTGCGGGTCAGAAGGTCTCGTTCCCGAAGGTCGCAAATGGATTGGACGTCTCGACGCCGGCAACGAATTGCGAATGCACTCCACGGGAGCAATAAGTAAGTACAAGTCGGCTTGGCGAAGCGAAAAGTTCCCTGCGAACGACAAATTGTTTAGGGCCCACTGCAACCTTCGACACCGGCAGGGGGAAAGAAGCGCGCTTTGCCGTATTCTTCTCCATGGGACAACAATAGCTTGAGACAACTACATATTGATGGCGAGCCTACCCCCGTATTTGGCTGTCTCGGGTCCAATTCCAGGCGTTGGAGGAGTCCGGGAGGTATCGGCGACAAACCGCTCGGGCCCTGCAAATCGGAACAGTGTCGCGGTTGGACACCTGCATCGGGCTGTTGCCAGTTGAAAAGTCCACTTCGCGAAAATCGATGTATGCATGTCGGCTTCAAGATTCGAGTCCGAATCCATGGCATTTCTGATCTGTAGACTGGTTCGGAAAAGTATCGTCTTTGAGATTTGCATGTCCATTATTGCAGTGAGTCGATTTTGCGCATGTCGAAAAACAAATTCACAGGAATGGAAATCGCTCTGGTGTAGGCCAGAGGTTCCGGAGTCGTCTGTCGAGTCAAAGATGAATAGATTGTTTATTCCTGGCTTGAGCAGATTCTCGCGGTGCAATCACTCTTCTGCGGCATATACTGGTGGCACCATGAAAGCTTTGATCGGGACGGCTGCTACTTCGTGCATTTTTGCTGCTCTTCTCCTAACTGGTTGCGGTGGAGGCGGGTCAAACTCCGGCGGGTCTACGCCGTCCGCAACGCAGCCGACCGTGAGCTCAATCACACCAGCGACAGTAATGGCTGGATCGGGACCTCTGTCACTGACGGTAAGCGGAACCGGCTTCCTGTCAACGACGACCGTCCAAGTGGGTGGCGTTGCGGATGTGACGAGTTACGTGAGCAGCAGCCAGGTAACTGCGACCGTATCGCCGACCCAACTCGCGAGCGGGGCGCAGCTTTCGGTCATAGCGCTGAACGGAAGTACAAGCAGCGGCTCAGGCGCCGCAGTGAATCTCCAGGTTACCAACCCCTCACCTGTCATCACGCTGTTCACGCCATCCGCGCTAATGGCCGGTGCTGCGTCGCCCACTCTCACTCTCGTGGGGACAGGCTTTGTTCCTGAGACGACAATCGACGTGAACGGCAGCGCGCGAACGACAATCTTTGTCAGTCCCACGCAGGTCAGCGTGACGCTGAGTGCCTCCGACGTGGCGAGCACGGGCAGCCTGTCGTTGACCGCAGTGAATGCCGTCCCGGGCGGAGGGACGTCGACGGCCATGACGGTTCCGGTGAACAACCCCGCACCGATTGGTCCTTTCACACTGTCGCCCCCACTGGTTTTCACCGGGACCACCACACCGACCACGGTGACGGTTACTGGAAGGAACTTCATCCCGGCATCGACAGTTGAATTGAGCGGCGCAGCCGTTGCAACAACCTATGTGAGCGCAACTCAGCTGACCTTCCAGCTTACGGTGGAGGATGAGGCGACGTCGCAGCAGATTCCTGTTGCGGTGATGAACCCAGCACCGGGCGGCGGGACCTTTCTAGCGGCAGAGCTGAATATACTTCCGCAGACGGCTACGCCAGCCATCACGCAGGTTTCGCCGTCGCAGTTTGTGGCCGGATCGGGGACGACACCGATGACGGTTTATGGTTCGAACCTCTTTGCGCAGCTCAATTCGGGGACGTTTGGCGTGCCGCTTATCCTCACTTCAAGCGTGCAGTGGAACGGCGCGACGATCTCAAATAACACCGGGGTTGAATACGGCGGAAACACGGTAGGTCAGGAGTTCATTACGATTCAGGTGCCGGCGAACCTGCTGGCATCCGCGGGCACCGCCACCGTGACGGTAACTAGCACGACGGCCACGCCTGCCTTGTCGAACGCGCTGACAGTGACGATTGGAAATGCTCCGGCGCCAATGTTGACGTCGATCTCTCCGAATACCGGGCCGATTAACACGGCAACGACAGTGTATCTGTATGGAACAGGCTTCGCGAACACCTCGGCTGTGGCGCTCAACGGAACCAATCTCACGACAGCTTACCTGAGCTCGACGCAACTGTCGGTGACGATTCCAGCCTCAAGCATCGCGTCGCCGGGCATCGTGAATCTGACCGTAAAAACGCCCGCGCCGGGTGGCGGGACTTCCGCCGCGGTTCCCTTTACGGCCTATAATCCTCCCGCGCCGACGCTGACGCAGATCTACCCGAACGGGGGGCCGATCAACTCGGCGGCGACTGTGACGCTCTACGGCACAGGATTCGCAGAGAACTCGACGGTGGCAATGAATGGGACGAGCATTGCTGCGACGTATGGGGGCTCTTCACTGCTGACGGTGACCATCCCGGCGTCGAGCGTCGCGTTGCCGGGAAATCTGAACTTCACGGTCACGACTCCTGCGCCAGGAGGTGGAACGACGGCGCCGCTGCCCTACACCGCATATGTTGGGATTCCCAACAACGATCTGGTCTACAACCCAGCAGACGGCCTGCTTTATGTCTCCGTTCCAAGTTCCGCGGGCAGCCCCTTGGGGAACTCCATCGTCGGCATCGACCCTGTCACTGGAAACACGATGCGATCGATCTTCGTGGGCAGCAATCCGAACAAACTCGCGCTCTCCTCGGATGGAACCCAGCTCTTTGTAGGATTGGATGGAACTGGAGCCCTCGCGCAAGTCAACCTGACAACGGGCCACGTCACCAATCAATTCTTGCTAGGAGAGGGTCCAGGCGCATATAATCCGCCGTACACAGCCGCTTACCTTGCAGCCGTACCCGGAGAGCCGAACTCTGTGGCCGTTGCGGCGACCGGTACCTCTACAGGTGGACCTGGCGTCACCATCTATGATTCCGGTGTCGCGCGCGCCAAAACTTCATCTTCGCTCAATTTTGGAGACGGAGCACTTGCCTTTGGCTCCTCCGCGTCAACCCTTTACATGATGAGTTCCCCGAGCGTCTACGAGATGACTGTTGACTCCACCGGCATCACAGGCGGGAGCACTTTTTACTCCTCAAATAATTACTCCGGGGACTACATTCAGTACGACAATGGCAGCCTCTACCTTTCGAGCGGCGTGGTTCTGGACGCTTCAACCGCGGCCCTGCTCGGCACCTTCTATGCAACGCCAAGCGCTGCGGCCATTGGGCCAATGGTCTCCGATTCCACGCTTGGATTGGCGTTCATCGCCTCCTCTTCGGAGCTTTACGGCAGTTATGAGGTGCTTGCCTTCAACGAAGGGACCTTCGATCCAACCGGCAACATCGGCTTCGCCGGGGCAAACAGTAACACCTATCCGTACAGTTTTGACAAAATTGTCCGCTGGGGCGAGAACGGTCTCGCGCTAAACACACCGACGCAAATCTTCATCTTTCAATCGCCTGTCGTAAAGGACCTTTCTGCCTCGCCGGCCGATCTTTCAGTCGCTCTCAGCGCACCTGCTACCGCCAGTACGGGCAGCACAATCTCGTATGCAGCCACAGTCTTGAACAAAGGGCCGAATCAGGCGCAGGGAGTTACGCTGGCTCTTACCCTTGACCCATCGCTGATCGTCAACAGCGTCACAGCCAGCCAAGGCACCTGCGGTTCCGGAAGCGTATTCTCATGCGACCTGGGCACGCTGGCAAATGGGGCCAGCGCGACGGTAACCATCAGCGCGACTCCGTCCGCGGCGGGAACGATCGAAAACACCCTCTTTGCGGACTCGGTAAGTTACGATCCAAACTCATCGAATAATCAAGCTTCCGCAAGTACGACCGTAGCGGGCAACATCTACAGCGCTGTTCCTTCGCTTACGGCGATATCTCCGGCGCTGGTTCAAGCCGGCTCCGGAACCTTCATACTTACCATAACCGGGAACGGCTTCAACTCCGGCTCGACCGTCAACCTCAATGGAATAGCAGTCGCGACCACCTATGTCAGCGCCTCTCAACTCACGGCGAACGTGGATGGCACCGCAATCGTAAACTACGGCTGGGCACCGGTAACGGTCACCAATCCGGCTCCGGGCGGCGGCACATCGCAGATTGCCCCGCTAACGATTTACGCCCTTGTGAATGTTCAGGCGAACGATATTCTCTTCGACCCCTACAGCCAACGGGTTTATGCAACACTACCCAGCGCGTCGACCGGCCCCACGGGCAATTCCGTTTTAGCGATCAATCCTGCCACCGGCGCCGTTGGAACGCCTGTCAATGTTGGCAGCGAGCCGAGCGTGATGGCCGAAACGACTGACGGCAATAACCTTTTTATCGGGTTGAACGGCGCAAACAGTCTGGTGCAGTTCGACCTTTTGAATCAGCAGGTCACAGCGACGATTCCGATTTCTTCCACACAGTACGGAACAACGACAAGCACGAGTGCGACATGGTTGGCTGCGATGCCTGGCAGCGACACTAGCCTCGCGATGGACGTCTTGAACGCTACGGGCGACGTAAGCATCTTCGATGTGAATGGCAATACCGGGAGTCTTTCAGGCATTTACTCCGGTGAGTATCCCGCCTTTGCGGATGCAACGCATCTTTACGCTTATGGCCTTTACTCGGGTGGCGAGTTTTACCGGTACAGCGTCAATGCGAATGGACTTACTTTGATCGATGAAACGACACTCAACGGGCTGGGAGGATCTGGTTTGCCCTTCCAGTTGGTCAACGGCGTTGTGTACGGCAGCGCTGGAGGAATCATCAATCCCTCGACCACCCCTCCATCCCAAACCGCTATGCTGCCTCTGGTGGACTTCTACCAGGCGGGCATATCTCCCGAAGGCGTTGGAGTCGCTGCTGATCCTTCGACGCATAAGGACTTCCTGATGCTGGAAAATAACGCAGGGTCCTCGGCTTACGCTCTGGTGCGTTACGACACCATCCACTACCTGCCCGAGACGTGGGTACCGATGCCAACATCTCCATCCAGTATTGATACGGCGTGGACGATGCTGCGGTGGGGGCAGGATGGGCTGGTATTGCTGTTGGCACCCAACACCGAAATCGACCGTCAAGCGGTCTCGCAAATCCTCCTAATGCGCGGCCCGTTCGTCACTCCGCAGTTGCTTGAGACCAATTCAGCCGCCACCTTGACTTCGAGTTCGATCATTTCGATCACTCATGGCGCAGGCAATGCGCTGCTCACGTTGACCGGAACGAACTTCCTTCCCGGCGTGGCCGTGACTTGGAATGGCAGCTATCGCACCACGACCATCATCGATGCATCGCACGTAATCGTTGCGATTCCTGCCAGCGACTTGGCGAGCGCGGGAAGTGGATCGCTGGTGGCAATCAACCCAGGGGCGCCACCATCAAGTACGCTTGTTTTGCCGATTGACTAGCGCATTTTCGGCAATATTATGAACTTTATTACGGCATTGTGGGCTGTCGCTCCCTGGTGGTTGCGCGAGCTTGAGGTCATGGTTTCGGTCTACAGCATTTCCGAAAGATGAATATCAAGCTAGCTCAGGGGAAGGCTCAACCCAGGCCGAAAGTGGTGGCGCAGAACGAACAGAATCCCTCAGGGGCTCAAGCCCACGTCTTTTTTGTGGCGTTTATGGCCCGACTGAAGTCGTGCCCTGATACAGGACCTGCCACGCCTATCGTTCTTGGAGGGCCGCCGGAACAAGCTTGATATTCATCTTCCGAAAATGCTATAGGGGAATCAAAAGAAGCCGGCGATACAGGTTCCAAGCTGTAGCTCTTGCCCGCGGAAAAAAGCAAAAAAACGCCGGGGCAAGAGCCGCAAGTCGAGGATGCTCAACGATAGAACCCATGTTGCAAGAACGACTCTAGCTTTAAGCAAATCGATCGGGCGCGGATCGAGAGCATGGCAAGCGCTTGACATGGTGCCAGTTGGCTGACCGGCTGCTCGGCAGTTGCGCATTATGTGAGGGCACCCTTGCTTCGGAAGGAAGGTTTGTCGCCGGCGCAGCCTGCGCGGGCCGCGCGGAGAGTACCATGTGACGTTGGAGGAGGGAACTCGGGCGGCTTGGCTGTACGACGTGCTCAAACCCCACGTGGGTGTCATTTATCTTGATGGATTTGATTGATATCTAAGGCTGTAGATTCAGAGGAGGCCAAAATAATCAATGGCGAAGCTGACGTTCTGCACTGGACTATTCCCACCTTGTGTAATCAATCACTTATGAGATTATATTCCCCTTACTAGGCCAACTTACTACAGTTTCGTCAGAAAAATGTCTGTGCCGTTGTCCCGATTTTACTCATGAATCACTCAAACGCGAGCGCGGCGACTAGTAAAACTGGCTAGTAAAATCGGCCGAAAACCCACCCTAAGAGGTATCTCTCCCAGGGCGGCAAATGGCAATTCAGCGGAGAAACGGATTCTCTGTTCCCTGCTCTTAGTTGAACAGGTCCTTCATCTTCTCGATCAGGGTTGGGGAGGTGGGCTTGTTGTCGATGGCGAGCGAATCGGCCAACTGGCCGACCAGTTCGCGCTGCGAACGGGTGAGTTTGCGGGGAACCTCGACGATCACCTTGACGATGAGGTCGCCGTTGCCCTTGCCGTTGAGAATGGGGACGCCCCGGCCGCGGATGCGCAACTCACGGCCGCTCTGCGTGCCTTCAGGAATCTTCACGCTGACCGGGCCGTCAATTGCGTCAATCTCGATCTCGGCGCCGAGGGCGGCCTGGGGAAAGCTGATGGGGATGACGCAACGCAGGTGGTGGCCCTCGCGCTCGAAGAACTCATGGCGGCGGATGGACAGCACTACGTAGAGGTCGCCCTTGGGGCCGCCGGAGCGGCCAACGTCGCCTTCGCCGGCGTAGCGGATGCGGGTGCCGTCTTCGACGCCGGGGGGAACCTTGACGTTGAGTTTGAGTTCTTTCGGCGCGCGGGCTTCGCCGCGACAAGCCGGGCATGGGTCAGCGACAATCTGGCCCGTGCCGCTGCATGCGGGGCAGATGCGGGCCACGGCGAAGAAGCCCTGCTGGTAGCGGACCTGTCCCCGGCCCTGGCATTGACCGCAGAGTGAGGGCCCGCGGCCGGAGGCGCTTCCGCGACCATGGCAGGTGCCGCACACATCCTGGCGGCGGACTTTCACCTCGGTCTCGACGCCGAAGATGGCGGCCTCGAAGTCCAACGCCAAGTCGAAGCGCAGGTCGTCGCCGCGTTGCTGACGGGTGGCACGGTGCGCATTGCCGCCCATTGAAAACATCTCTCCGAAGAGGTCGCCGAAGATATCGCCGATATCGACGCCACCGGCGAAGGGACCGCCAAAGCCCTGCCCGGCTCCGCTCACGCCGGCATGGCCGTAGCGGTCGTAGGCGGCGCGCTTGTCGGCGTCGCTGAGCACCTGATAGGCCTCGCTGGCTTCTTTGAAGCGCTCCTCGGCGGCGTGATCACCGGGGTTGCGGTCAGGGTGATGCTTGAGCGCGAGCTTGCGGTAGGCGCTCTTCAATTCCTGGTCGCTGGCTTCGCGCGTGACGCCCAGAACCTCGTAATAGTCGGCTTTGCTCACGTTTGTATGTGTACTCATTCGCTTTTCTGTTTGGGGTTGGAAACCACGCGCACCAGCGCCGGGCGGATCAGTTTCTGGCGCAGTTTATAGCCGCGGCGAATCTCCTCGGCGACATGCTGGTCGGGCATGTCGTCGCGCTCCATCGTACCGAGCGCCTCATGAACGCGCGGGTCGAATTCTTCCCCCACGGCGGGAATGGCAAGCACATGCAACTGACGCAGCACGTCTTCCATTTTCTTGACGATCAACTCTACGCCGGAACGCAACTGCTCGGCCGAGCCTTCAGACTTGAGAGCCAGCTCGAAGTTGTCCAGCACAGGCAAAAACTGCTCGATCACGTTGGCGGTGGCAAATTCGCGGTCAGAGATGCGCTCGCGCTCGGCCCGCTTGCGGGCGTTTTCAAACTCAGCCTGCAGTCGGGCAAGCCGGTCGACCAACTGGTCTCGCTCGGTCTTCAGCCGGTCGAATTCTTCGCGATTGATGGACTCCTCCGGAGTGACGATCTCGTCCGGGTTTGCGGACTCGTCCGGATTTGCCGGCGGCTCAAGGTTGAGAGGCTCCTCCAGTCGAAGGCTTTGCACTGTGCTTTTGGGTTCCTCGCGACGAATGGGTTCCTCCATGCGGAGAGGCTGTTCCAACTCCCCGGACACTTCATTTACCGGCATTTCAGGGGCAGCGGCTGGCTCGGGCTGGAGCTTTTCCAGCAATTTCAATTCCGTTTCCTGTTCTGGCATTGCTCTATGCATTCTCCGAAAAGATTCTCTCGCTTGTTTCCATGATAATTTCTGTGGCCAACGATGGCTTCACTTTTATCGGGAAGAACGCGAACCCTGTTCCGTTTCTATTCACACTCCCAGGTCCTCGGCGGGGGGAACTTCCAGCAGGCGCTCGGAGAGGCGGGCGATGTAGCGCACCGCCTGAATCATCTCCTGATATTGGATGCGGGTGGGCGCAATGACGGCGACTGTGCCCAGATTGGCGCCGCCCAGCCGCGCAGGCGCACCGATTAGCACCAGGTCTTGCATGGCCTGCGAAGCCTCTGCCTGTCCCGCAAGATCCGGACCCACTACCACGCGCACCTCCTGCTGACGGCCATCGACGTAGGCGGTGAGCAGTTCGACGAGTCTTTGTTTGGCTTCCAGGGCAAGCAGCATCTGGCGCAGCCGTTCGCGATCCTCTTCGGCGGCGATGAGGTTGGCCATTCCCTCCACGAAGATCGCGGGGCCTGCCTCGCCGCCGGCCAGCGCGCCCTTGCGACAGAGCTCCTCGACCGAATTGAGCATCTGACGATAGGCGGCCTTTTCAAGCTCGACACGCCGGGCAACTTCGGCCCGAATGCGCTCGACGGGCCAGCCGCGAAAGTTCTCATTCAGGTAGCGCGCGGCGGTTTCCAGCTCGAGGTGGGTCAGTTCGCGATCCAGGGCCAGCACACGGTCCTGGACCGCGCCGGCCTGGGTAACGAGCACGGCCAGCACACGACCGGTTGAAAGCCGCGAAAAGTGAATATGCTCGAGCACCTGACCGGCAGTGGAGCTGGCCAGCGCGACGCCAAGGCCACTGGACAGCAGCGCCAGCACATGCGAGGTGCGCTCCAGATAATCATTGGTGCTGGTGACGCCCGAGAAGCTCTCCTCAATCTGGCCGCGGCGCGCCTCGCTCATGGGCGATCCCTGCGGCATTGCGTTAAGGCCCGGGGCCTGCGCGCCGGCCATTTGGCTCACTTGCATCTCCGGCCGGGTGATCTGTTCGACGTAATAGCGGAAGGCCGCGGCGGTGGGAACCCGGCCCGCGGAGGTGTGCGGCTGCTCCAGCAGACCCGTCTCGCCGAGCGTGGCCATGACATTGCGGATGGTGGCCGAACTCAGGCCCTCGCGATTGGCGAAAAAATGCGCGACCGACTGCGAGGCCACCGGTTCGCCGGTGGCGATGTACAGCTCGATGATGGCCGTAAGCACCATCCGCTCGCGCGGACTGATGCGCGCATCAGGCATCTTCCCCGCTCTCGGTCCTGGCTGCCGCCCTGACCCGGATAACTCCTGTTAAACACTAGATTTTCCAGCGTTTATGCCAGAAAAAGTGCGGAGTTCCCCTCTTTAATTCTAGGGAGTAGCGAATGAGGTGTCAACACGATGCCAAGGGGATGCAATGCCCTGTTGTACCCAAAAATGAACCGGCAAGCAGACAAGGATCATCAGAGAAACGCGCGGTGAGAGACTGCTGCGATTCATCTCCCTTGCGTTTTCTCCGGTTTCTTTGCGCAAAGTCTCTCAACGACGCCGCAATGCGATCATAATAACTTGAGTGAAATCAAGTCAGGAGCTTCGATCCGTGAAGAGCGGCTTGGCAGATTTTGTAGCATTTGTGTTGGTATTATTCCCTGTGAGCTTGTGGCAGTTTGGATCCGCGCCCGCCATGGCGCAGGACGCAACAGCAGCCTCAACGGCCCAGGCAACTGCAGAGGACGACGCTTGGCGCCAGGAGCTGGAGGCCTGGCGGGCGGAGCGCGCGCGCCAGGTGACTGCCCCCGACGGCTGGCTTACGCTGGTGGGCATGGAGTGGCTGAAGCCGGGCGCCAACTCGTTCGGCGCGGGGATCGACAACCAGATCCTGGTCCGCGCTCAAGCTCCGAATCACATGGGCGTGCTGCTGGTGAGCGGTGGGCCGCCACCCGGCAAGACAGACGCGCCCTCCCTGCTCGCCCCGAACCCTGCAACGATTCAGCCCGTAACGATTCAGTTGGTCGCGCCGGCTGGCGGCTTTCCGCCTGACCTGACCCTGAACGGTGCTCCGGCCCACGAAGGCCAACTGGTCTTGAACGACGTGAAGCCGGCAACCATCGGCTGGCACGGCGTGACCATGACCATTCTGCCCCGCGGGGAACGCTTCGCGTTGCGGATCAGGGACGCCGATTCGCCAATACGGACCGGCTTTCGCGGTCTCAACTGGTATGCCCCCAACCCGCACTTCCGCGTCACGGCCCACTGGACTCCCTATGACCCGCCGCGCATCGAGAAAATTCCTACCGGCATCGAGAGCACCCTGGACCTGCCAGCGCCGGGCATCGCCGAGTTCACTCTTGACGGCCAGACGCTCAAGCTTGAGCCGGTGATCGAGGACCGGGAGGGCAAGACGCTGTTCTTCATCCTGCACGACGCGACCAACGAGATCACCACCTACGGCGATGGGCGGTTTTTCACTACAGGGTTACCAGACCAGGGCCTCGACAAGCCCGGCACTCTGACGCTGGACTTCAATCGCATCGAGAACCCAGCCTGCGCCTATACCCGCTATGCCACCTGTCCCCAGCCGCCCGATCAGAATGAGTTACCGGTGGCGCTGGAAGCCGGTGAGAAGGAGTACATCCGCTGAGGGTGGGCGTCTCCCTATTCCGGACTGGAAGCATGGGCGTGCGCAGTTACGCAGTCAATGCTTTCTAAGCAGAGCCTGCGTGCGTTGGTGGGTGATGCGAATCCGGCAGCGCAACCGGTCGGGGCCGACCGCGCAGGTCTGGTCACGCAGGCCGATCCACATATCCTGTCCAGGAGCCAGCATCCAGGCCGTCGCATTGGCCGCATGGTGGGTTTGCGCCATGAAGGTAGCGGCTTCCAAGTCTATGTCCGCGGCGTCGGCATTCATCTGCTGGCAGGCGTCTTCGACCAAGGCAGGCGCGTCCTCGGCTTGCGAGCAAAAGTCCTCGTCGTGCACCAGCACATACTTCCTGCCGTCGTTGGGGATGAAGTAGCGCACCGTGATGGGCGGTACTTTCGCGATCAACGCCCATTGGCTCAGGTCCTCGGCAAAGGCCAGAGGAAGCTGGCCCATGGCGAGGGAATCCTGCTTGAGTTGCCGGGAGAAGACGGCCAGCGTGGGCGTGGGTTCGCCATTGACGGGATGGAAGTACACTCCGCCCAGCGCAATTCCCTGCTGCATGTCGAACCAGATGAACCCCCGGCCGCTGAGGTACGGGCCTCCCTGGCTGGCCACCATCACGTACCTGCCATCGCGAATATCGACAGGAAGGGATGGGCCATTCAGCAGGGTTTCGCTGGCCTCAGAGAGCGGCATGTCGCTGCCGTAGTGAAACTCGGAGCGGGGAATCACCTGCTTCATCAGCTTGCGGAACCGTTTGTTCCTGGTTACATCCACAGAGGGCCTTCCCGCGTAATCGCTGAGAAAGGCTAGTTGGGCGCTGGGGATCGGGTCCTGGAAGACGGCCGGGGCAAGAGGCGGTTCCGGCTGCGCAGCGAGCGCGCTTTCGGCCCGCTGGGCCGCGAGGTTGGGGAGTGGAATAGCGCCCGCCAGGAGCAATGGCAAGGCAAAGATGAGCAGGGACGCAGAGTTGACTCTACGCAAGGAACTGGGGAAGAACCTCATCGCATGACCTCTCGCAACCAAAATAACTTGAGTGTTCACGTTTTTCAAGAGGGAATTCTCACGCGAGCAAGGCATGAACTCGCGGAGCATGCCTTCAGTTGAGTTCACCCAGGTCGCGGTGAAGCTGTTCACCGCGACTTTTCGCGGCGCGCGGAGTCAAAAACAAGGTCGTCTCCAGCGCGCGATTTGAACCGGATAGAATTCATTCAAAGGGATTTGCCTTCATGCACGGTCTACCGATCATCCCGCTTGCGGCCTTTCTTCTTCCGCTTTTGCCGGCGATTGGGGCGCAGGCCCAACAGACAGCCTCGCCGCCCCTGCCCGCCATTCCGCAACTGATGCACGAGGTCGAGGAGCACCAGAAGGCGCTGGAGAAAGTCGTCGAGAACTACACCTACACCTCCTTGCAGACGACCCAGGATCTCGACGCCAAGGGCCAGGTGGAGAAGACCGAGACCAAGGAGGAGGAAGTCTTCTTCGTCCACGGCCGGCATATAGCGCGCTTGGTGAAGAAAGACGGCAAGCCGCTGGACGATCACGACCAGCAAAAGGAGACCGAGCGCGTCACCAAACAGGTTGAGAAGGCAGAGAAGCCTGAGTCGGAGCAGCCCAAAGAAGACCAGGATCTCAACGTGAGCCGCATCCTGGAGATCATCGACGTGCGCAATCCACGCCGTGAAAACTATCGCGGCCGCCCCACCATCGTCTTCGACGCGATCGGCCGCAAGGACGCCAAAACCCATGGCCTGGGAGAGGAGGCCTTCAAGAAGCTCAAGGGCACGGTGTGGATTGACGAGGCGGATCGCCAGATCGCCCGCATCGATGCAAGCTTCAGCGACAATTTTCATGTCGCCGGCGGACTTGTGGCCAACGTCGAGAAGGGCTCGCGCTTCAGCTTCGATCAGGCCCCGGTCAACGGCGAGATCTGGCTTCCCACGGGAGCTGAAGGGACTGCCCAGATCCGCCTCTTCATTGTCAAAAACGAGCGCCAGCACTTTACCGAACGCGACTACGACTTCAAGCGCTTCCATGTCGAAACGCAACAAGGCAAGGATACGAAGGCCGTGGTGGAGACGAAGCCGTAATACATTTCTGGGCGCGCACGAAGCGGTTCCGCTAAAGTGTAAGAGTGAGAGAGTGAAGGAGTGAAGGAGTGAAGGAATGTTCGCGCGCAGGCTTTCGGTGAAACGAATCGACACGAGCGGAGAGCGGCACCCTTGCCCGATCCGCTGGATCGACAACTTCGCCATGCGCAACTTCACCAACGACGCAATCTTCGACGACACGCTGCCCTTGGCAAACGGGCTACTCGAAGCTGGAACGCGCGTCCCGCTCGCGCGCCTGGAACAGGCGATGGAGGAGTGGTTTCGCCGCAAGGGCTATCTCAAAAGCGGCGAACTGCTTGAGGTGGCGGAGGTTGGCGGAGAGAACTGGATTGTTAAGCCCTCGGCAGAATTGAATCTCGATGAGGATTAGGGCACCTAGATCGGTGCAAAAATCCGTGAAAAACAGCCGATTTTGGGGCCTTTTTGCCACGAAAAGGCCCAAAAAATGGGCAAAATCCGCCGTTTGCAGTTACTGATCGGTCAATATGTAGTAATTACAAGTTATTTATCTAGTGCAAGTTACAAGCATCGAAGGGTCAAAAAATGATTCTCACAGGGGGGGGAAGGGGTGGGGGTCAGGCTGCCTGCTGCTCGGCCGGGGCCGATTGCCAGAGTCTTGCCTCGGCCTCGCGGCGGAGCCTGAGGGCGGGGATCTCCTGGCCGCCGGCTCGGTTCCAGCGCAGCAATTCTTTCACCGCTTCGTCGTACCTACCCGTATTGAGGCACTTGAGCAGAGTTGAAGTGGCGAAGCGGCCCGCGCCCAGGTTGAAACAGAAGTCCACCAGCGCGTCGAACTGGCCCTGCGCCAGCGGAAGCTTTACCAGGCGCTCGACGGCCTGCTCGGCATCGCGCACGTCCGAGGCCAGGAGCTGGGCGGCCTGCGGTTCGTCGATGCCGTCGGGAAACGACTCGGGGTGCAAGAGCCGGTGGCCGTATCCGATGGTTGGCAGACCGGCTACATCCTTATATACGCGATTGCGAAAGCCCTCCGCTTGCTTGAGCAACTCCATTCCCGCGGTGCTGAGTTTCATCTTCCCCTCCTAGAGATTTAAATCGGCAAGTTTGACGCTAGCAGGAGAAGAGAAATAATCTGCAAATCTGCGATTTGGACGCAAAGAAAGAGAAGAGCGCGGCTTGAACTCGTGGATTCCCACCCTTTCTGCAAAGAACGCAGAAAGGATGGGGCACCCAGCGATTCCCAGCGCTCTGGGCATTGGGCTTGCCGGAGATCAGTGGGCAGCTATGGGGAATTTACCTGTTAGTTTCTCGAAGTCGAGAAGCCGGGCCGGAAGCGCTGCCTCGAAGTTGCTCTCGCAGGCCTTTTGCAAGACGCAAGGTTTGATCGGTTCTAACAGTGACCAGAGCACATAGTGGGTTTTCCGGTCGTAGATGACAAGCCTCAAAGTTGCCCCACCGCCATCCTCTGTCATTACCCTGTGTTCGAGCACCAAGTCGGCGTCCGACTGATCGCCTGTGATCTCGAACTTGCCGGAGGCTTTCAGAGCAGCGTAGAACTCGTCGTAGACACGGTTCGGCCCACCGCTGTAGTAGCTGATGTGCTCGGTAACTGGGCCGGCATTGGAGACGAATGCCTTTTGGGCCGCCAAGATGGATTGGGGTATTGGGCCGGCCTGAGGCGTGGCGGGCTGTTGGGCGAGGGCGACAGCCGTCGAAATAAGGGCGGCGCATACGACAAAACGGAGACCGAAACGTAGACGGTTCATCGGGATATCCTCCTGAGAAAAAAGTGACTCTCGCTCAGAGAGACATGGGTACGCTCAAAAAAGTTTCCGGGAGAACAAGAGCGCTGCTGGCCAAAGGGGAGCGGATTATGGATGCTGAGTCGTGCTGGAGGGGGCTGAGGGGAGTTCGGGCTGAGAGAGGGATTTGGCGGCAGAGGGGAAAACCGGGCTGTGTCGACGAGAGGAACCAGGATTTGCACCATTTTTGGTGCAAAATGCAAGTTGCGAGAAGGAAAAGAGTTAGCTGAGAATGCCGCAAAAAGGGGTCAGTTTCAGGAAAGAAATCTTCATATTCTTGTAGATAACAGTTGAGTGAAGTAGTGTCGAATCAGTAAAATGGGTAGATGGTTGAAGGACAAGAAACAAGCAACACGAGCTCAAAATCTTCGCTACGGATTTGGCTGTTGGCGGGAGCTTCGTCTGTTGCGCTGACCGCGGTGGTGGTGGGTGTCTCCACGCGGACGGTGCATGCGGATGCGGTAGTTTCCCGGCCGGCGGCAACCGCGTTCCCGGCGGCTCCCGTAGCAAGCGCGACGCCTGCTTTGCTTGCGCCGCATAAACCCGCAGGAACCAATGCGGCGAAGATGCTCCGCGGTGTCGCCTCCTGGTATGGCGGGGTCTTCAATGGCCGCCCTACGGCGAGTGGAGAACTGTTCGACATGAACGCAATGACCGCCTGCCATCCTACACTGCCGTTCGGCTCGGTAGTCCGGGTGGTGAATTTGAGGAACAAGCGTTCGGTCGTGGTGCGGATCACCGATCGCAGCGATCTTTTGGGCGGGCGGGTGATCGACCTGTCGTATGGCGCCGCCGAGAAGCTGGCGATGACCCAGTCCGGGCTTGCCTCAGTGAGGCTGGAGGTCCTTTCGCTGGGCGGGTCACAACGGAACAAGTGAGGAACTGAAGGGATTTGTGGTTGACCGGCCAGCCTTTGGGCTGGCCGGTTTTGTTCGTGAGGAGAACTGAAGGGGTTCGTGGTTTCCCACCCATGCGCGATAAAACTGCACATGGATGGGGCACCCGGCCTCCTGCGGTGGGGCCAACTGCTCGCTCGTCGCTCGCGGGAGGTCCGTGGTTTCCCAGGTCCCCAAATGCGAGGGACCTGGGGCACCCGGCAAAAACAAAGACGCGGCGAGGGTGGGGCACCCGTCAGACTTGGGATGCTAGCACTATTCGCTGTCGGGGAGCTTGTAGGGCTTTTGCAGGTAGAGGCGGGCCTCGTTGACCGCGCCCTGGGTGTTGTCGTTGGTCTGCACGGCCAGGCGGTATTCATTGACGGCGCGGTCGCGCTGGCCGGTGATGTCAAAGATCTTGCCCAGAGCGATGTGGCTCCAGACCTCGGTCCAGCGCGGCTCGCCGTCGCCGCGCAGGGCATCGCGGTAGGAGTTGACGCTGGCCTGGAAGTTGCGCTGGGTAAAGAGAAGTTCGGCTATGCGGTAGCTGGCCAGTGAACTCTGCGAGTTGGCCTCGAGAGCCTTTTGATACTCGGCCAGCGCGCCGTTGAGGTCGCCCTGGGCCACCAGTTGCTGGCCCTTGAGGATGCTGATGCGCACCTGGAGGTCGGGAGTGGACTTGAGCACCCAATCCTGCGGGTCGATGTTGATGCGGCGGGGGCGGCCAAAGGTGTCCACGACAAACTGCGTATCCGTACCGACGATCTCGACCTTTTTTGTTTCAGTCTTTCCATCAGTTTCGATGCGCAACTCGACCGGCATGCGGAAGAGGTCGAGGTCCTGGCCGATCTCGCCGATGGTGCGGAAGCCTTTGTTGTTGCCCAGCCGGTAGACGGCGTACTTGTTGGTGAACTGCGGCGCGCCGGTGCCATCAACCCATTGCGAAAAGAAGGCGAGCAGATTCTGATCGCTCTGTGCATCGGCCACTTTTTCAAAGTCAGTCGCGCGGATGGGCTGGTCGGCGTACTGGCTGAGAACGCCTTTGAGGGTGGCCAGAAAGGCTTTGTCGCCAATCTCGCCGCGCAGCATGTGGAAGATCATGGCGCCCTTTTCCAGCGTCATCGACTGAAACTCGGGCGAAAAGGGGCCGAGGCGGCTGACGCTGGAGAGGGGAATGGTGTCGTAGGCCAGCGCCCCGGCGGAGATGTCGGGCAGAGCTGCTTTCAGGGCGTTGCGGCCGTTTTCGTCCTCGATGTACATCAGTTCGCCGTAGCGGGCCATGCCGTTGGTGATCCAGGCGTCGTTGAGGGTGCGCGGGCTGACCTCGGAGCCCCACCACTGGTGGGCAATGGTGTTGGCCAGCAGGCGAATGCCGCTCTTGTCGCCGACGCGCGAACCGAGGATGCCGGCGAGCTCCGGCGCCCAGACGGCGGGAAGGGTGTCGTCGGGCAGCTCGACGACATTCAGGTGGGCGGACTCGGGCGCGCCAAAGCTATCGGTAAAGAAGTCGTACTCCTTCGCGGCGGTCTGGGCGAGGTCGTTGGCCGACTGCTGGTGGCTCACCGTCAGCCAGACCTTGACGTTGCCGGGGCCGGCCGAGACGGGGCCGACGAAGCGTCCGGCGATCACCGTGCCGGGAAAGCCGGGCTTGTCCCAGTTGAAGTCGTACTCATCTCCGGGCTTGCCGCTGGCCAGCTTGACGGGCTTCGATCCCCCCTGAGAGCCGCTGGCGAAGACCCTCATCCCCTGCGGAACGCGGATGTGCATCTGGGCGGTGAAGCGGTCGGTGAGGTAGCCGGTCATGGGAAACCAGCGCGCCGGGTAGAGCAGATAGGTGATCGGCTCCTGGATGGCGGCGAGCTTCAAACCTTCGACGGGGCCGTCCTCGCTGCCCGTGATGGTGCCCTCATATTCAAAGGTCCAGCGCGAAACCTGCCCCTGGGTGAAGGGCGTCGTTGGTGTCACTCGGATGGTGCCGTCGGCGGAGCGCTCGCCGGTGATGACCTTGCCCGCTTCGTCGGTAATCTTTGTGACCTTGAGGGCGGGGTGAAAGCCGAAGCTGACCAGTTCGGCGTTTTCAGGCGCGGTAAAGCTGACGACGGCCTTGGCCGCAAGGTGGTGCGTGGCCGTGTCGATCTCGGCGTCGATCGAGTAGGCGGAGATAGCCAGCGTGGGCCGCTCGGGACGCTGGGCGGCCAATGGAACGATGATCGTCAGGGCGCAGAAAACTGCACTTGTCAGCGGCAACAATCTCAATTGCATGCGGATCGCAGACCTTATCGCAGCCATTGGCATTCTATTTCGCCTCGAATTCAATCTTGAGAGAACGGGATAGTCTCCAGGGTAATTGCAGCCACCCGATCGATTGCACCATCCTGTGACGGTTTGCCGAGCAGGCCGCGAATTCGCGCAAGCTCCTTCATCATGGACTGGCGCGGGGTGCCGTCGGGTAGCAGCCGCTCGATCTCTTGGACGATATTATCTGCCTTAAAGTCGCTTTGAATCAGCTCCGGGACTACCCGCTTGCCGGCAATCAGGTTGGCCATGGCCACGTGGGGCACCTTGACCATCTGTTTGGCGATGGCGTAGGTGAGGGGCGAGACGCGGTAGACGACGACAAAGGGGTTGCCGACCAGAGCCGCCTCGACGGTGGCCGTACCGCTGGCGACAACCGAGGCGCGGGCGTGAAAGAGCGCGGCGCGGGCGTCGTCGACGAAGCGGATGGTCAAGCCTTCGCCGTGCTTCTCGACGAGCTGTTGCACTTGTTCCCGCTGCGCGGGATTGAGCGTGGGAGCGAGGGGGATCAGGTATTCCAGGTTGTGGGAGAGCGCTTGCGCTGCCCGCAGGATCGTCGGCAGGTGGTCGCGAATCTCCCTGGCACGGCTTCCGGGCAAGAGGCCAATCCAGGTTTTGGCGAGGTCCAGCTCATTCTCGGCGGCAAACTGTTCGCGGCTGATCGATTGCGCGGGCAGGTCCGCCAGCGGATGGCCGACGAACTCGGCCTCGACGCCGCGCTCGCGATAGAAGGGCTCTTCGAAGGGGAAGATCACCAGCATCTTGTCGATGTACTTCTGCACCAGCTTGATGCGGCGCTTTTTCCAGGCCCACAACTGCGGGCTGACAAACCAAACAACGGGAACGCCGAGGCTGTGAAGCTCTTTGGCCAGGCGGAAGTGGATCTCGGGGAAGTCGATGAGCACGGCGACGCTGGGCGGATGCTGACGGATGGCCTGCTTGAGTTTGCCGAATTCGCGGTAGATGCGGGGCAGATGCCGGACAACTTCAGTCAGTCCCATGACGGCCATGTCTTCGGCGCGGACAACACATTTAAGGCCCTCGGCGGCCATGCGCTCTCCGCCCATGCCGATGAAGATGGCTGACTGGCCGGAGGCGGCGAGGCGCTCTTTGAGCGCGGCAACCAGCAGCGCGCCATAGTGCTCGCCGCTGGCTTCGCCTGCCGAGATGAAGATTGTGGGGGGCATACTTTCTTCGTTCCAGCCGGAATCGCTGCTGGTGACTATGATAGCGGGTTGTGCGAATCCCAGGTCCCAAAATAGGGACCTGAGGCACCCGACGCGTCGTCCGGGACCAGCTATTGCTCTTTACATCGGGTATCGTGTAGCGTTACACTTTTCGCATGATCAGGAGCTTCCGCCACTCCGGCATTGAGAAGTTTTTCTATACCGGAAGCAAGGCGGGGATCCAGCCCAGTCACGCGGTCAAGCTGAATACACAGCTCACCGTGCTCAACAGGGCGAAGAAGCCCGAGGATATGGCTGCCTCCGGCTGGAACCTGCATCCGTTGCTGGGGGAACTCAAGGAGCACTGGTCGGTGAAGGTGAACGGCAACTGGCGGCTGACATTTCGTTTTGAGGGTGAGGACGCGGTCCTAGTCGATTATCAGGATTACCACTAGAAGGAGGACAACCGTGGCAGAGATGTTCAATCCGGCGCACCCAGGACGGGTGCTGCGGGAGTGGCTGGGTGAGATGCAGGTCAAGGAGGCAGCGGCGCGGCTTCACGTCTCGCGGGTCACGCTCTCTCGCATCCTGAACTGCAAGGCGGGCATCTCGGCGGAGATGTCGCTGCGGCTCTCCGATGCCCTGGGAACCAGCCCCACGCTGTGGATCGACTTGCAGACCCAGTACGATCTGTGGCGTGCCAGCCGCAAGCGCAGGCCCAAGATCGATCTCTTTGACCGCGCTGCTTAGGAATCGCACAGATTCTCCGTCATTGGCTTCCAGAGCCTCAGAATCGGAAGTTGGACTCCCAGCGATCGAAGGAGTGGTCGACAACAAATGGAAATGCGAGCTAATAAAATCTGCGATAAGTATGTTTGGGGCACAGATGTGAAGGAGCCATCTGAAGATCAGCGTATCTGGCGGTACATCACACTTCCATCATTACTTTATCTCTTGGCCGAACGGCGACTACATTTTTCGCATATATGGGAGTTGGACGATTTAGCCGAGGGGCGGATATCACAAGCCCAGGTCAACGATCTTGGACTCGATCTGGAAGACCAAGGACGCATTGAACTACTGCCTACTCTCATTCAGATGTACACAAATTTCACTATGGGTTGCGCGATAAGCTGTTGGCACGCCAATGAGACGGAGTCGGTGGCAATGTGGCA
>Ga0302319_10002533_pt1 | contig 39310 bp, 36 predicted proteins | sample Bog_T0_2_FD_203319 | JGI IMG/M metagenome (GOLD analysis project Ga0302319, IMG submission 203319) | Peat permafrost microbial communities from Stordalen Mire near Abisko, Sweden - Bog_T0_2 | ecosystem: Environmental > Terrestrial > Soil > Wetlands > Peat | place: Sweden: Abisko, Stordalen Mire... | reverse complement strand
TATCGGGCTTCGGCTCTTGAGCCTTGAAATCGTAGGTATGTTGCCGAACGCCGAAACTAAAGCCAACGTTCCGACTATATCAGGCTGTTGGCCTGGCCGAAGCCCGATAGCTGAAGCCCGAAGCCCGCTTTATATCAGCTTCAACTGCCGCGGCTGCACCGCGGTAATTCTCACGCGCTCAACCTTGCGGTCGGTCGACTCCAGAACTTCGAAGCGCAGGCCGTCGTCATCCACAGTTTCACCCTTCTGCGGAATGTGCCCCGCCAGTTCGCTGACCAGGCCGGCCACGGTCGCCGATTCCGTTCCTTCCGGCTTTGTCCCGAACAGTTCGGCGAGGCGGTCCACGTCCATGCCTCCGGAAACGATGTAGGACTGATCGTTCTCTCGAACGATTTCGGGCTTCTCGTGCTCATCCCGGATTTCACCCACGATCTCTTCCACCAGATCTTCAATCGTCACCAGACCGGCCACACCGCCGTATTCGTCGACCACGATCGCCATGCGTATGTTGTTCTTCTGCATCTCCCGCAGCAGATCGCTGCCCAGCTTGCTCTCAGGCACGAAATACACATCACGCCGCATCAGCGTTTCGAGCGTGCGCGTCGAAGCTTCGCTGTCGGGCACCTGCAAAACATCCTGCGCGTAGACGATGCCTTTGATGTTGTGAATGCTTTCGGCATATACCGGCACGCGCGAGTAGTGCTTCTCCCCCAGCATTTGGATGAAGCGCTCGACCGTGGTTGCCACTGGCACGGCAAACATCTCCGGACGCGGCTTCATGGCTTCGCGCACCGTCTTGCCGCTGAATTCCACCACGGATTGAATCAGATCGCGGTCGCCCTCCTGGATAATGCCTTCTTCCTGGCCGGCTTCGATCAACGCGTCCACGGCCTCGGATGCGCTTTCCGGTTGCTCGCTTGTGTTTTGGCGAGTAAGCGATGCCACCGATTGCAGGAAGCCCAGAACGATGGTCACGGGCAGCACCAGGTAAATCAGCATTCGCACCAGCCAGGTCCAGCGAATCAGCCAGGCGCCGTTGGTGCGGGAGAAAAAAACAAACGGCAAGAATTGGTTGAACACGATGATGATCAAAATCAGGCTGATGGCGGCCTGCAAAATCTCGTAGATGCTCCACCGCAGGTCGCTGAAGACCACGAAACCCACCAGCAAGGCAATGGTCGCTGTGGTCAATTGCTTAAGCACTGCCATGGAGAGCGACGCCCGGGCGCGACTCACGTGCAGATTGGGCTCAACTTTCTGCTCGAAGATGTCAATATTGTCCTGAAAGTCTCGCGAAAGAAATTTGCCCATCTCCTGGTAGACGCGGTCCACGTAGGAGGCTAACGCCAGCAGCGCCAGCAGCGGGACAAGTGCGAGTGCAACCTCCCAGTTCATGCCGTTCTCCGCTTCACAGCGCGCGCACGGGCACTGGGATGGGTCCGTTCGATCAGACCTACCTCCAACCTCAGTTGCCGCCGCAACCGGCTCTCCTTGCGCGCCATTTCGCCATTATCGCGCTCATGGTCGAAGCCCGCCAAATGCAGGATGCCATGCAACGCCAGAATTTTCAGCTCATCCGCCACGGAATGCCCCAGACGCCCTGCGTTCTCCCGGGCGATGTCCGCAGAAATCGCTACATCCCCGGCAACGCGCCTGGCCTTAGTGCGCTCCACCAGCGGCGATGGAAACGACAATACGTCCGTAGGCTGGTCTTTTCCCCGAAATTGCCGGTTGAGAGAGCGTAACTCGGCGCTGCTTGTCACCAACACATTCACCACGCCACGCAAACGGACAACACGCCGCGCTCGCAACACAAAGCGCTCGAGACTTGACGGGCTCAATCCCGCGATTCTTTTGCGAAGGATAATCAACTCACTCCCACTACGCTTTCTAACGAACACGTCTAAAAATAAACAGGAGGGCCAGGTTTCAGCCCTCCCCGCCTGCCCGCGATTTTATTCTCCCGAAGCTTCTCTGGACCTGTCGCTTGGGTTCGGGGCCGCGGAGTTCTTCACTTCGCCGCTCTTCCCGCCGGCCAGCAGCAGCATCTGCTGTTCCGCGATATGCGTTTTGTGTTCATCGTAAGCGCGGATAATCCGCTGCACCAGGTGGTGCCGCACCACATCGGCTTCGTCGAAATGAACGAACGTTAAGCCTTCCACCCGCTTCAAGATGTCAATCGCTTCCAGCAATCCGCTGCGCCGTGCGTTGGGCAAGTCGATCTGCGTGATGTCTCCGGTAATCACCGCTTTGGAGTTGAATCCGAGACGGGTGACGAACATCTTCATCTGTTCCGAAGTCGTGTTCTGCGCTTCATCGAGAATCACGAAAGAATCGTTTAGCGTGCGCCCGCGCATAAATGCGATCGGAGCGATCTCGATGACATTCTTTTCCAGATATCGGTCCACCTTTTCCGGATCGAGCATGTCATAGAGCGCGTCGTACAGCGGACGCAGGTAGGGATCAATCTTGTCCTGCAACGTGCCCGGCAAAAATCCCAGCCGCTCGCCCGCTTCCACCGCGGGCCGCGCCAGAATGATGCGATTCACCCGCTTGGCCAGCAGCGCGGAAATCGCCATAGCCACAGCGAGATAGGTCTTGCCCGTGCCCGCCGGGCCAATGCCGAACACCATGTCATGCTTCTCAATCGCCTCTACGTAGCGCCGCTGATTCACGCTCTTCGGCTGCACCATGCGCCGTCCCAGCGAGCGCTGGCGGCCGGCGTCGGCGAGTCCACGCAATGTCGCGGTCGAATCCGCCGTCAGCACGCGCAGCATGCTGTTGAGATCGCCGTTGTTGAAGGTGTAGCCGGAGCGCTGCAAGGCTTCGTAATCGGCGAACACCTGTTCGGCGCGAGCCACGTCGCGCGCCGCACCCTCCAACTCAATGCCGTTCGACCGCAAGTCAATGGTGATGTTCAGGCCATCTTCCAGCACGCGCACATTCTCGTCGCGCGTGCCAAACAAAGTCTCGATGTTGGGACTAATCCCGATGCTTTTCTTCATTCAGTCTCTTTGACGAACCATCTCATGATGAACAGGAAACACGCACACCTCAGCCACAGCGCAGGCAAAACAGGATTATGCTTCGAGACGGGACCAGCCGGGATGCTCATGCCCAAAGGGCAAGTCACTACCATTGGGTAAAGCCTACCCCGCGCCGGGGTGGGAGTCAATGGCCGCCTGGACTTAGCCGCCTTCGCCCACCGATGCCGGCACGGCTCGCGTCCTCGCCCACTCGCGCAACGCCCGAATTTCCTCCGCGCGCGTGGTGGAGAGCGGTACCGTCTGCGCCAGTGCGTCCAGCAAGAACTGAGTTGTCAGTTGCTTCTTTTCGGAGAATGCGGCGTAGAGGGCCGACTGCACGGCCGCATCGATTTCCGCCCCGGAGTATCCTCTTGCGGCGGCTTCGACTTTGTCGAGGTCAAACTCGGCGGGATTGCGTTTTCGCCTCGTCAGTTGAATCGAGAAAATCTGTCTGCGCTCCGCCTGGTTGGGTAGATCGACGAAGAAAAGCTCATCAAACCTCCCCTTGCGGATCAGTTCCGGCGGCAACGCGGTCACGTTGTTGCATGTGGCGGCCACGAATACCGGCGCCTTGCGGTCCTGCATCCAGGAAAGGAATGACGCCAGCAGCCGCGAAGAAACGCCAGCGTCGACCGATGCCGAATCCGGCCCACTTCCGGCAAATACTTTTTCCAGTTCGTCGATCCAGAGTACGCAGGGTGCAAGGCCCTCCGCCACACTGAACACTTTGCGAATTCGTTTTTCAGTTTCGCCAATATACTTGTCGTAGATCGCCGCCGTATCGAATTTTACCAGCGGCAGGTTCCACTCTCCCGCCACAGTCCGCGCGCAGAGCGACTTTCCGCATCCCTGCACTCCCAGGATGATTACACCGTGGGGTGGTTCCAGCCCGAACTCGCGCGCCGCGTCGTCCCATGAGCCACGCCGTTGAGCGAGCCAACGCTTCAGATTGTCCATTCCGCCCACGCTGGAAAAAGTTTCGCTCGCCTCCACAAACTCCAGCATTTCAGAGCGCCGGAGCAGAGATTTCTTGGTTTCGAGCACATCGCCCGCAATTTCAGGGCATAGGGCATACCGCGCCACCAGCGCCTGGGAAAGGGCACGCTCGGCTTCTTCTTCCGTCAGGCCGCGAAGGCTTTCGACCACCTCTTCATATCCTTTGGCATCGAGTTTCCGCTGCAAGGTGTGGTCTTTGGAAAGCCGCACGACGACCTCGTCAATGATCTGGCGCAAGCGGCGCCGGTCAGGCAAAGGCAATTCGAGAAATTCCACCAGCCCCTTCAACTCTGGAGGAATCTCAATCTTTGGAGAAGTAAGGATGATGGTGCGCCGGTTCTCAGAAAACTTCTGCCCCACGTCGCGCAGACGCCGAACTACAACCGGTTCGTCCATATGGCGATGCAGGTCTTTCAGGATGAACACCGCACCCACGGAAATTCCCTCCAGGTTGGCCAGCATCTGAGCGGGTTCCTGGCTGTTGTAGATGGCCTTCGAGCTGGCCAGCGATTGCTGCGCAGCAGCGCCATGAGGGGAGGGCGCGTCCAGGCCGTCGGCCGCTAACTCGCCCACATCGCTGCCACAGCGGACCAGGCCGCTGGCAATGGTCCACTCAAAAGCCGCCAGGTTCAAGGACGCACAAGCGGCACGCACCAGGCGAACGGCGCGAACTTCCTCCACAGTTTCCATCGCTACAATTGGAGTTGAAGAGTCCAGCAGGACTTTCAAGCGCGCCAGCGGATCGGGAATCAGAGGCCATGCCATGAGTTTGACCAGTCGAGACTTAGTCCCGTAGAATAGCGTATTCGGTACTCACCGGAATATCTCGCGGTACACACAAAGGTACGAATCAGACATGGCTAATCATCATTCGGCGCTCAAACGCGCCCGTCAAACCACGAAGCGCACGGCCACCAATCGCGCCAACACCTCCCGCCTGCGCACCGCGCTGCGCGACCTGCGCGAGACCATCGAAAAAGGCGACAAGCAAGCCGCCGAGCAGACCTACCGCCAGACCGTCTCCGCGCTCGACAAGGCGATCCAGAAGGGCACGCTGCACGAGAACACCGCCGCGCGCTACAAGTCGCGCCTGGGCGTCCGCGTCAATGCGATGAAGTAGGCTGTTGTCTTTAGCTTGGAATTCGCAACGGCAGGCTCGCGAGGGTCTGCCGTTGGCTTTTTTACCCCAGGCGAGGGAACAAAAAGCCTGTATACCGGCAGTGCTCCTGAAAGTCGGCGCCGAATTGCGTAGTCAGCATGCCTTCTTCTCTTCTCGCTTTAATCCAATAGCCAAGAATAATCAGGCAGACTCCCACCACGCATCGCCACTGATCAATCGCCAGAGCTGAGCCGATCGCGGCCAGATCGAGCCCAGAATAGATGGGATACCGAAGCCGCGCATAGGGCCCAGTGCGGATCAGCTTGTGATCTTCCTTGATCGTGATCCGGGCGCTCCAATACTGCCCCAGATGCCAGCGAGCCCACAGCGCTAGCGCGACTCCGGCCCAGGTCAGAGCAACGCCCGTGACGCCAAGAGCGTAAGTGCGGGGGATAACTCGATGCCCGAGAATTCCGATCCCCGCTTCGTCGCTGAAGAGCAGAACGAACCCGGCGATTTCCACAAAAAGAATTCCATAGCGCGAGGCAAACGACTCCTTACGCTCCGTACGCTGGGTCTTGAGCGCTCCCACCGCCCAGTAGACGACAAAGACGATCCAAGGGCCTTCGATGAGATACTTCCAGGTCATTCCGTCTCCAGAAATCTAGAGCTAGCAGCTAGTAGCTGGAAGCGGATTCTCACACCGGCAACTGTTCCTGCATCCATCCCGGCGCTTCCATCTTGGGTTCCGTCGTCAAATCCATCACCAGACGCTCCAGAACCATTCGCTTGCTTACGGGATTCGAACGCAATGCGAGGTCAGCCTTAGCGACTAAGCGAATCGCGCGCGTCAGCTCGCGGCGGGATTTGTAGCGGCGGGCCTGCTTGATGATGTCATCGGCGGCGAATGGAGGCACGCGAAAACCCTGCCACAGCGCGGCCCAGAGCATCCGTTGGTCGCGCACGTTGCGCTCCAGAATTACCAGCATCTGGCGGAAGGTTTTCGCCAGCATGTAAATGTGTCCGATGGAGGCTTCTTCGCCATCGCCCGAAGACAGGATCGCATCCAGCACTTCCAGCGCGCGCACGCGATCCTTGGCGGAGATCGCGTCGGTCAACTCATACAACGACCGTTGCTTGGCGGCCAACACCATGGTTTCCACATCACCCAGCGTGATCCGGTTCCGTGCCCCGACATAGAGCATCAGCTTCTCTAGTTCGTTGGAGATCATCATCATGTCGCCGCCGAGCGCGTCGACCAGTTCGCGGGCGCCATCGGGATCGATCTTCACCGGTACTTCGCGGCTGGCGCAATAGTCGGAAATCCAGCGCACCGCTTCGCCTTCTTCCACCCGGGCCAACTCGACGATACCGCAGTACTGTCCCATGGTTTCGCGGATGCGCTGGTACCGCTCTTTGTCCTGCATCTCCATGCGGCGGACGTCGGCGGGGATGCTGATGTGGTCGGCGACGAAGACCAGCAGCGCATCGGGATTCGGATTCTTGCAATACTCTTCGATGGCCGCCAGCTTTTCATCGTTCGAGCCGCGGCCAAAAAGCGTCTTCACGCCGCGCACAAAGAACACCTGGAAGGGCGCCATCAGCGAGGGTGTGCGGGCGCGGTCGAGAACTTCCGCAAGGTCGTTCTCCGCCAGATCGAACTCGAACAGGCTGAAGTCACGAAGATCAGGAGAGACCAGGTGCTCGATGATGGCGTCGCGAAAGCGCTTGCGGAAGAAAGCTTCGTCCCCAACGAACACATAGGCCGGGCGCAGCTTGTGCGACTCCAGTTCGCTGACGAACCGCTCCGCCTGGGCAAAAGCCCGCATCAGAAGGACTCCATGGATTGGCCAATGGCCAACGACCGACGACTAACGACCTTTCGCAACTCTAGCATTTAGAAGCCCTCCAGAATGTTAGAGACCAGGGTACGGGCAAAATCCTGGGAAAGCCGCCGGAAAGCCGGCGAGTCTTCCTCGAAAAAGCTGGCCAAATCCTGCGAGACTTCGTACTGCTCGCGAAACAGATACGAAGGATTCTGGTAGAGCACTTTGCCCTGGCGGTCGGTAAGCGCCACTCTCATGCTCACCACCACCAAAACGCTGGCGGCCTGTCCGGTCGCGGAGTTGTAGGTGAGCGGCGTCGAAGATGCCGAAACCACGGTGCCGCGCAGCGTGGCATCGGCGGCTTCCCCGGCATCGTTGAGAATGTGATAGTGCGTGCGCGTCGTGAACTCGCGCACCACCGACGCGGTAAGCCATTGTTCAATGCGGTACGTGGTCGTCTCATTTACGAAAGCCGGGACGGCAATGGTCTTCACATTTTCCGGAAGCTGCACCGCGTGGCCGGCCGTGTGGTATCCGCAACTGGTGCTCGCCACGACCCATGTCAGGCAGATCGGTGTCAGGCAGATCAATGCCAGCCACGGGGCGCGGCAAGGCTTCATTGGATTTTTCCCAGCGGGCGGGTGGGGATCATGCTCTCGGCGCATTCCACCGCGGTCATGGCCGCGATGCGGAGGTTGTCCGCGGCTGCCCACAACCAGATTCCACTGGGCCGGGCCGCATCGCTCTTGAGCGAAACCAGAATATTCGCCTGACCTGCCGTATTCACGTTGCTGGGCTGCGAATCGTCTTCTGGTCCCACCAGGGTCACGTGATCTCCAGCAAGGGCCTGCGACAATCGCTCCTGATCTACGGCTTGTTCCATCTCCAAGAAGATGGCCAGCGCATGGCCGTGAAAAACCGGAGGCTGAAGCAGCATCACCGCTGGCTGCGGCACATCCCCCCCGGCAATCTTCTGGTAGTGGCGCCGCACCCGCGCTTCCAGCGATTCCAGTGAGAGTTGAGACTTCTGCCCATAGCGCGGAACCATGTTAAAAGCCACCTGCTCATCGAACACATCTTTCGGCAGCGACTGAAACGACAAAAGATTGACGGTCTGCTGGTGCAACTCGTCCATGCCCTTCTGTCCCTGTTCGGATGCCGGTTCGAAGACCGTCGCTACCACGCTCCTGATAGCTCCAGCTTTGCGCGCCCGCAGAACCAGCAGAGCCAGCGCCACGGCAGCGGGATGAGCCACAATGCACGGGGCGGGCTGCAGCTCCGGCTGCCACATCTCTCCCCGCTCGCGCTCCGTCCAGAGAGAGCGCACGGTGGCGCCAGGTTCCTCTTCCAACGCGCCGGAAAGATCGATGATCGCACTGCCCGCATCGCGCGCCCTCTTCCAGTTCTGGCGCGTACACTCCGCGTCCGCCGCGAAAAAAGTGAAGTCCGTGTGGGTAAACTGCTCCGACCGCACACTCTGGATGAAGTTGATTTCGTCACCCGTGGCTTCGAGCTGTCCGATCGATTCGTCATCGTCGAGCAGGCGTATGTCCACGGCGGGAAAGTTGCGCTCGCTGAGCATTTCGGCGACTTCTTTCCCTTTGAGCGTGGCCGCACCCACAATGGCCGCGCGGAAGAGTTGCCCGCGCACGGAAGAGGAAGTCGGCGCTGCCGCAATTTTAGACGGACTACTCATGAAGTCTGTGAAGCCTCCTTGTAGGTTGGCGGTGGAGGCTGGTTCCGGCGGCGGAACATCCATTGCAACCGCCAGAACACCCCGGAGAACGTATAGAGCAACGCTACTCCGAACAGCACCGGCTTGGAAAAGAACCAGACGCCCGCGAATAGAGCACCAAAGAGAATGATCAAACGGAACGGCCGGCGCGAACCGAAGTCAATGTCTTTGAAGCTATAGAAGCGCCACGTGCTTACCATCAAGTAGCCCACCGCCGCCACCATCGCCAGCCAGGTGATCGCCGTGTACCACGATTCGAGCGGAGCTCCTCCCTGAAAGTGAACCACCGCCGCAATCACTCCCGCACCCGCCGGAATTGGCATGCCCACGAAATATTTCTTCCCCGGACGCCCAGGGTTGGAAGGCTGCGGGTTCGAGGTGATGTTGAACCGCGCCAGGCGGCTCGCCCCGGCCATCAAGAACAAGAAAGCGGCAATTGCTCCCAATTGGGTCAGCTTAATGTTCCACTCGGTGAGCGCGACCGGAGGCATCAGATGAAATCCCCACGTCCAGGCCAGCATCGCCGGAGCCACGCCAAATGCGATCACATCGGCCAGCGAATCGAGCTCTTTCCCAAAGTCGCTGCTGGTTCCGGTCATGCGCGCGACCCGGCCATCGAGGCCATCGAACAAAACTGCAAACCCAATCGCCTTGGCGGCGTTGTCCAGGTGCCAGTAATTCGAGGCACTCGCGTGGACCACCTCCAGGATGGCGTAGAACCCGGCCGCCATGTTTCCCGTAGTAAACAGCGAAGGGAGAATGTACATCCCCTTGCTCAAGCGGCGTGGGCGCTGCTCGTCCTGCCTGCGTCTTAAAATAGGAAGATCCATCAGCGCGTCCCTTCGCTGGCAGCATAACTCCCTGCCCTTGCCAGTTCGCCTTTGGGCTGCAGGTAAGCCAGCACGCTCGCTCCTCCGCGAACCCGGTCGCCGACTTTCACTTGCAGGACGGCGGTGGACTCGACCAGCACGTCCACGCGAGAACCAAACTTGATGAGCCCCACGCGCTGGCCGCGCTCCAGCCGATCGCCCACCTTAGGATGGAAAACAATTCTTCGCGCCAGCAATCCTGCAATCTGCTTGAACACCACGACCTGGCCGTCGCCTTCCACGCGGACAATATTCTGCTCGTTCTGCTCCGCGGAAGCTTGATTCATGGCATTCAGAAACTTCCCGCGCTGATAACGAACCTCGCGGACTACTCCCGCAATCGGAGAACGGTTCACGTGCACATCGAAGACACTCAGGAAGATGCTAATGCGAGCCTGCTCTTCGCCGCCCACCGTCACCATTGAAACATCTGTAACTTTCCCATCTCCCGGCGACACTACGGCGCCTGCCGCATCGGGAATGGCGCGTTCGGGATCGCGAAAGAACCAGAGGAAAAACACCGCAAGCAGCAGTGGTATCAAGGACCAGGCGGGCCGCGCGAACCAGCCAACCAGGGTCGCAGTCACGATTAAACCGAGTGCGTAATAGTAGCCGTCACGAACCATGGGAGCAGAGGTCCCATTATAGAGCAGAGCCGAGCAGCCCTGTCTCTTGTTCAATCAGAAAGTGTGTAAGTGCAAATAAATAAAGGCGCTGATGAGCGCCGGCAGGTAGATACAAAATGACCTCAGCGGCCACAGCCGCCATTCCAATGGACAATAAAATTACGCTACGTGCACTCCGTACTGCTGCCGATACTGCCGCTCAATGGTTTCCATCTGGTCTTTGAGCCGCAGCTTCAGCTTCTTGAGGCGCACTTCCTCCAGCTTTTCATCTTCGCTGAGGTAACGTTTTTGGGTGAGAGAATCAAGACGGGTGGAATACTGCATATGCTCCTGAGCCAGCCTGCGGAATTCGTCGTGGCTGGTCAGGAGAGTGTCTTTGGCAGTCAGCATCCAGCAGACCTCCAAACCGGGATTCAGGCCTAAACCTACCACAGCCCCAAAATCGGTTCAATGCCAATTTCTGGTGCAGTCTCGTTATGAGAAAACCTTAACCAAACTTAAGTCGACAAAGGATTGCATCTTCCGCTGGACTGGCGTAGTAGCCCTTGCGCCGTCCCGTTTCTTCGAATCCCATCTTCCGATAGAAGCCGCGTGCGCTTTGATTCGATTCGCGGACCTCCAGAAATATGCCGCTGCCATTCTTCGCCCGCGCGTGGGCAATGAATTCATTCAGCAGACGCGTACCCGCGCCTCTTCGCCGGACTGCTCCGGCGACAACTACGTTCTCCAATTCCCACTCCGCCTCAACCCGGTGCGCAACCAGGAATGCCAGAACTGAGGCTGCCTCGCTGGAATTCTTGTGCGGCTGAGCTGCGCACTCATCTTCAACCACCCACGCCAAGCGCTCGGAGAGGAGCCGACTCCCTGTGGTTACAAACAAGCCTTCATACTGCTGCCGCGGCCAGTGGGCAGCAGCCGGGCTCGCGCGCTCCAGATCCACCATGGCGGGAACGTCAGCGATATTTGCCCGTCGCAATCGCAACCTAAGAACCGCTCTTCTCGAGCATCTCGGCATCGGTGCGGCGAATGTAGTTCGCTTCCAGTTGCTCGGGCGTTACCGTCTCGCCGGATTGAATCTTCCGCCAGCCTAGTTGACCAACCGCGGCAGCCGTGATCGGCTCCAGACTCGAGATGACCAACCCGGCCGCCCTCGCCGACTCGGCGAGAACAGGATCCGGCGTCGCCACCGTCCATCCTCTCGCTTCGCTAATGAATTCGCTCCTGGTCAAGAGGTGCTCGCGTGGAGCATGACCCTTGGTTGGCACTTCGTACTCGCCTACGTAGACATCGCTCCGGCCCGCATCCAGCGCAGCCATGATCTTGCCCTGAGCGCCACTGGCGAACACACACGCCTCCAGCAGCGACACTGCCGCAATCGGCTTGCCCAACACCTCCGCCAGGGCCTTGACCGCCGCCAGGCCAATGCGGAGTCCGGTAAACGACCCCGGCCCGGAGGCTACTGCGAAAGCACCGATCTCGTGTTTGGTAAATCCGTTTCTGGAGAGCAAGTCGGAAATTTGCGGAATAAGCTGTGCCGAAAAAGTGCCACCAATCAACGGGGCAATCTCGATGACCTCGACATCGTCGCGTTCGGCAGACCGCTCCCCCGCCCGCGCCAGCGCGATGCTGCCCTGCTTGCCCGAAGTATCGATGGAGAGTAGGAGCATGAATAAAACGTTGTTGCCTTATCGGTGAAGATCCGTGGAAATCCGTGGCCAGTCTTGCTTTTGACCTATCCCTCGACCAACTCCAGCAGCACGCCCCCCGTGCTCGAAGGATGCACGAACACATACTTGTGCCCGCCCGCGCCCGTCTTGATCTCCTCCGAGACCAGGCGCACGCCGTCTTTCTTCAGCCGCTCAACCGCCGCTGGCAAATCCGGAACCCGCAGGCACACGTGATGCAGCCCTTCGCCACGCTTGCCGATAAACTTGGCAATCGTCGAATTCTCCGAGGTCGCCTCTAACAGCTCCAATCGGCTTTCGCCCGCCGGAATCATGACCACCCGCACCTGCTCCTGCTCCACCGTTTCTTCCGGAGAAATGCTCAAGCCGAGTTTTTCGTAGATGGCCTTCGCCGCCGCCAGCGACTTCACTGCAATCCCGATGTGATCGATTTCAGCCATGATCGAGTTACCCAATCAGCTTTTCCCCGCGTTCGCGGCAATCTCCTCCACCAGCGTATACGGATCGCGCTTGTGCTCCGCCACTTCCGCCGCCAGCCGTGCCAGGTTGCCATCCCCCAGTTGCGTTCGGGCCTTTTCCAGCATGGCGTCGCGCAGCATCTCGACCAGTCGCTCCTGCCAGTTCTCGACGCTCTTGGGCAGCGCCAGGTTTTCCTTCTGTAGATACGCCTCATAGTCAGAAACCGCGCTCGCCAGTTCCTTGATTCCCACTCCCTGACTGGCAACAGTCTTCACGATCGGTGGCGTCCAGCCATCGTGGCGCATGGCCAGCGACTGCAGAGAACGGATCTCGCGTTCCACGTGCTCAGCGCCGTCGCGGTCACTCTTGTTGATCACGAAGATGTCGGCAATCTCCATAATCCCGGCCTTGATCGTCTGCACATCGTCGCCCATGCCCGGAACCAGGATCAAAATCGTGACATCAGCCAGCCGCACGATATCCACTTCGTCCTGTCCTACACCCACGGTTTCGATCATGATGAGGTCGCGCCCCGACGCGTCGAGCACTGTGGTCACATCGGCCGTGGTGCGCGCCAGGCCGCCGAGCGAGCCGCGAGTCGCCATGCTGCGAATATAAATCCCCGGATCGGAGAAATGCTCCTGCATGCGGATACGGTCGCCGAGAATCGCTCCGCCCGTGTACGGACTCGTTGGATCCACCGCGACAATGCCCACCTTGCGATCATCTTTGCGATAGAAGCGCGCCAGTTGATCGACCAGCGTGCTCTTCCCCGCCCCCGGCGGCCCCGTCAGCCCAAGCACGCGTGCCTTCCCGCTGTGCGGAAAAATAGCCTTCAGCATCTCGGACCATCCCGGCGCGCGGTTCTCCACCATAGAAATGGTACGAGCCAGCGTCCGCACGTCGCCGGAGCGAAGTTGCTCAATCCATGTGTGAGAGTGCTGATTCAAACGATCAGTGTAAAGCAGAGGGAGACAAACTGAAACCGACGAACAGATCAGGTCAGGAATTCGCCCCGCGGCCCGATCTTCAGAAGTCTGCGGGCTAGCCGACCGAGCACGGGATATTCGGCCCATTCGCCGCGCCCAGCTTTGATTCCGTACACAATGGCCACCACCAGAATAAACACCCACCAGCCCATCATCCCGAGCCAGACGAGTGGGAAAAGGACCACAAATGCCGGGGGAAGCGAATTGTTCCCCGCTGCCGGCTGGTGAAACGCAACACCCGCAATGACGGCAGCAAAAATTGCGCCCATCATTAGCATCACGACTAAAAAGTACAGCGCCTGTAACAACAGAGCCTGGAGCGCATGGAACGAAACGAACCGCGAGTCCCGCTTAATTAGGAAAATAATCAGCGGAGCAATGAATCCACCGACAAGCTGCAGCACATGGGCCAGCGTTCCCATCGTGCGCTCGTCCGGCGTCGGGACGAGTTGGTTGATCACTGCAGTCTCAGACAAGGATCTCCGGAGGATGAAAACGTACCATACGCCCTACGACTGGCCAAGGCAAGACTGCATGTGGCGGGGCTCAACAGCTTTTGAGCCACCCCTCCCAAGGCGTGGTCTGTATGGGTTGAGCTTCAGGAGACGACGCTAGTCCTTCAGCAACTGTCTCGCAATCACCAGCCGCTGAATCTCGCTGGTGCCCTCGCCAATCGTGCACAGCTTCACATCGCGGTAGTACTTCTCGGCGGGATAGTCTTTGATAAACCCGTACCCTCCGTGGATCTGTACGCCTTCGTTGGCGCACCGCACGGCGACTTCGCTGGCGTAAAGCTTAGCCATCGAGGACTCCAGCGTCGTCTTCATGCCGGCGTCTTTCATCGACGCCGCCCGCATAGTGAGCAGTCGCGCTGCATCAATCTCCGTAGCCATGTCGGCCAGCTTCCACTGAATCGCCTGAAACTCGCCGATGGCTTTGCCAAATTGCTTGCGCTCTTTGGAATAATTCAGAGCGGCCTCGTATGCGCCCTGCGCCATGCCCAGCGACAGAGACGCAATCGAAATGCGGCCGCCATCGAGCACACGCATTGCGTCGATAAAGCCGTCGCCTTCTTTGCCCAGCAAGTTCTCCGCCGGAATCACGCAATCTTCAAAGATCATCTCCGCCGTATCGCTGGCCCGCAGTCCCAACTTGTTTTCCTTCTTGCCAGGACGGAATCCCTTGGTATCTTTCTCCACGACGAAGGCGGAAAGCCCGTGCGTATTCGCCGTCCGGTCGGTCACCGCGAGTACCACGATCACGTCCGCGTAATGGCCGTTCGTGCAGAAAGTTTTTGTCCCGTTCAGCACCCAATGGTTGCCGCGGCGCTTTGCGGTCATGCGGGCGCTGCCCGCGTCTGATCCGGACGAAGGCTCGGTCAGTCCCCATGCGCCGATGAATTCGCCCGTAGCCAGTTTGCTCACGTACTTCTTTTTCTGCGCCTCATTGCCTGCAAGAAAAATGTGGTTGGAACAAAGCGACGTATGCGCGGCCACAATGATGCCTACCGATCCATCCACCCGCGACAACTCTTCGATGGCGATCACATACTCCACGTAGCCCATGCCAGCGCCCGCGTACTCGGCGGGGAAAACAATTCCCAGCAGGCCGAGCTTGCCCAGTTCCTTGACGATAGCCAGCGGAAACTCGCACGCTTCGTCCCATTTCATGACGTTGGGCTTGATCTCGCGCTCGGCGAACTCACGGACACTTTTCTTCAGATGCTGCTGCTCGTCGCTCAGTTGAAAATCCAAGACTTCCTCCACTCGTCCCGACTAGTTTTTCTGATTAGAGCACAGCGGCAGAAGAGGGAGAAGTTACTTCAGGCGGGAGAAACAAAAAGTGGGGAAAGGCGCATCATCACAAGGGATTGTGACCATGAAAGCCCACCGCCCAACCGACCGGATGGTTTGGCTGCAAAAACGCTTTGAAGGATTTTCGCCGAGCACCGCGAGAATCAGCGGACCACTTCATCCTCGAGAATGAACTTCTCGAACACTTCGTTCGAAAGCAACCGCCCGCGCGCCGTCAAGCAGACGAAGTCGGCTCGCCGCTCCATCAGCCCGCTCTCGACAAACTCTGCAATCGCGGCGCGAGCGCTTTCGATGGCTTCTGCGCCAAACCCCGCGGACAGCTCGCTCAGGTTAACGCCTCGGTTCAGCCGCAGCCCAAGGAAGAAACTCTCCTCTAACGCTGCCCGGCGCGAAACCTCGGTCCGCCGCAGGCCTGCCTTGCTCATGTACTGTTCCAATGAGTCCGCAGCCGCGAACCGCACCGCCTCAATGTCCGGCGTGGCAGAAGCCAGCATGGAGTGCGCGTCCACGCCAAAGCCGAGGTAAGGCAGCCGTGTCCAATACTTCAAATTGTGCCGCGACTCAAATCTTTCGCCTGCGAAGTTGGAAATCTCATACTGCGCAATTCCCGCCGCGTTAAGCTGCTCACAAGCCACAAGATAGAAATCCGCCATCGCCTCTTCATCCGGGACAAAGTGCGCGTGATAGCGTTTGCCCCCTGCCAGCAACTCGCGTCCGAGCCGCGAATCTTCGTCCACTTCAAGCATGTAGACGCTCACGTGCGGTACGCGGGTCGCGATGGTTTCCGCAAGAGACAACCGCCAACTTTCGGCGGTCTGATGCGGCAACCCGGCGATGAGATCGATATTGATGTTCGTAATCCCCGCCGCACGCAGCCGAGCAATGTCCTCCAGCACGGTCGTGCGCTTGTGCAACCGTCCCACCGCCGCCGCTTCCTGATCCACAAACGACTGCACTCCGAGACTCACGCGGTTCACACCGCAGCGCAGCAAACTCTCCACCACAGCCTGGGTCAACGTCCCCGGAGCGCACTCGACCGTGACCTCGGCATCAGGCTGCACGTCGAACTGCCGCCGCACTGTCGCAAAGATGCGCTCCAGTTGCCCAGCCTCCAGCACCGTCGGCGTTCCTCCTCCCAGGTAGATGGAATCCATAACTCGCTCCATCTCCCCGCCCATCTCGGCGGCAACCAGGGGCGCGTTCTCAATATCCGCACAAACGCGATCCACATAGTGCTCAAACACTGCCCTCGAAAACACGTCGGAGGCGAAGTTGCAGTAACTGCACTTGGTCCGGCAGAACGGAACCGAAATGTAAATCCCGGGCGGCATGCAACACCATTATCCCATCTCAAATCCATTCGCCCGTCCGGAAACCTTTTCCATCCTGTCGCCTGCCTCGGCCATCCATATTGAGGTACCCTGTTAAAGCGCCCCAGGCGCGCTTCACCACCCGATCGCCAAGAAACCGATGTCCCAGGAAGAAGAAGTATTAGGCAAAGCCTACGACAGCCGCCTGATGGCGCGCCTGCTGAAATATCTGCGTCCCTACCGCTGGCAGGTGGCGATCGCTTTGGTCTCGATCGTCCTGAAATCTTTCGCCGACGTGCTCGGTCCCTACCTCACTAAGGTTGCGATCGATCGCTACCTCGCGCCCGCCAAGGGCAACGTACCCGGCATATGGAGTTGGCTCAACTCCCGACCGATTATCGGTATCGCCCAGATCGCGGCCATCTATGTCAGCCTGCTGGTCTTCAGTTTCCTGCTCGAATTCCTGCAGACGTATTACATGCAGTGGACCGGCCAGAAGGTGATGTTCGACCTCCGCCGCCAGATTTTCCGCCACCTGCAACGCCTGCACGTTGCCTTCTTCGACAAGAACCCGGTCGGCCGCCTGGTCACGCGCGTCACTACCGACGTCGACGCCTTGAACGAGATGTTCACCTCCGGCGTGGTCTCCATCTTCGAAGACCTCTTCGTACTCTTCGGCATCCTCGGCGTCATGCTGTGCATGAACTGGAAGCTGGCGCTGATCACTTTTGCTGTGCTGCCGTTCATCGTGGTGGCCACCAAGATTTTCCGTGACAAGGTTCGCGATTCCTACCGCCGCATCCGCGTCGCCATCGCCCGCATCAACTCCTACCTGTCGGAACACATCAGCGGCATGGTGGTGCTGCAGCTCTTCAATCGTGAGCGCAAGGCCTACAACCGCTTCTCGGATATCAATCGCGTCCACATGGAAGCGTTCAAAGACGCAATCATGGCCTACTCGGTTTACTACCCCGCGGTCGAGATCCTCTCCGCCATCGCCATTGCCTGCGTAATCTGGTTCGGTGGCGGAGATGTGATGCGAAAGATCACGGCGAGCAGCGTTGCCATCAGCTTCAATTGGAAAACGCTGATCGCATTCCGCCTGCTGCCCACGGTGGCATCGCTCGGAGTGCTGGTCGCTTTCATTCAGTACGCCCTGCGCTTCTTCCGCCCGATCATGGACTTCAGCGAAAAATACAATATTCTGCAATCCGCCATGGCCGCCAGTGAACGCATCTTCAAGCTGCTGGATACGCCAGTGCAGGTAGTTTCGCCCGCAGTGACCAAGCGCCCCGAAGGCCCTGGCCGCATCGAATTCGATCATGTCTGGTTCGCGTACGGCGAAGCGCCGGAAGGCACAGCGACAACTGATCCGGCTCCCGACTGGGTCCTCCGCGACGTAACCTTCGCCATCGACCCCGGCGAAACCGTGGCCATCGTCGGCCACACCGGTGCGGGTAAGACCACGCTCATCTCACTCCTGCTGCGCTTCTACGACGTCCAAAAAGGCGCAGTCCGAATCGACGGCGTCGACGTGAGGGACATGGACCTCGTCGACCTGCGCAGCCGCTTCGGCGTAGTCCTGCAAGATCCATTCCTATTCAGCGGCACCATCGGCGGAAACATCCGGCTCGGAACAAAGCGAATCCAGGACGCAGACGTCGAGCAGGCCGCCGAAGACGTGAACCTCATCGACTTCATCCGCGCCCTGCCCAAAGGCTTCGACGAAGAAGTCCGCGAGCGCGGCTCCACGCTTTCCACCGGCCAGAAGCAGCTCATCTCATTCGCGCGTGCCCTGGCCCACGAACCGAAAATCCTGATTCTCGACGAAGCCACGTCGAGCGTGGATACCGAAACCGAATTCCGCGTGCGCGACGCCCTCAACCGCATGGTTGAGGGACGCACCTCGCTGATCATCGCCCACCGGCTCTCCACCGTGCAGCGTGCCGACAAGATCATCGTCATGCACAAAGGCCAGGTCCGCGAAATGGGTACGCACCAGCAACTCCTCGCCCAGCGCGGCATCTACTTCAAGCTCTACCAGCTGCAGTACAAAGATCAGGAATTGAGTGTGGCGCGGGCGCCTGCGACCGCGAATGCCGACGGCTTCAGTGAGCCAGAAGTCACCGCCAGCGCGGATGATTAGGTCGCGGCCTTACAATGCTCTCTTGCGAATCCTGATCTCAGCTGGTGAAGCTTCCGGAGAAATGTACGGCGCGCAGCTCATTGAAGCATTGCGCCGCCGCGATCCGCAGCTCGAATTCTTCGGCGTCGGCGGAGACCGCATGCGCGCGGCCGGCTGCGACACCGTCGTCGACGCCAAAGATCTCTCGGTTGTCGGCATCACCGAAATCCTCAGCCGACTGCCGCAGATCTACGGCCTCTACCATCATCTGATCAAAGAAGCCGACCGGCGCCAGCCCGACCTCGCCATCGTCATCGATTCGCCCGCCTTCAACTGGCGCGTAGCGCGGCAAATGAAGAAGCGCGGCATCCCCGTGGTCTACTACGTCGCACCTCAGTTCTGGGCGTGGCGCCAGGGACGCGTCCGCCTCATCCGCAACTACGTCGAGAAAGCCTTGGTGATTTTTCCGTTCGAAGAAAAGTTTTATCGCGACCGTGGAGTCGATGCGACCTTCGTCGGCCATCCCCTCGCCGACCTGCCGCACCCGGCCATCGAGCGTGCTGCTTACGCCGCGCAATTTCATCTCGACCCCGCAAAATATTGGATCACGTTGATGCCCGGCAGCCGCGTCAAAGAAGTGCGCATGAACCTGCCCACCATCCTCGAAGCAGCCACCCAACTCGGCAACGACTACGAATTTCTGCTCCCGGTCGCACCCACTCTCGACCGCTCCTTCCTGCAAAGCATAATTGGCTCAAGAACGACCGGGCACCCCATCACACTCGTCCCCGAATCTTTGCCCGCGCTCTGGCATTCGCGCGCCGGCATCGTAGCCAGCGGCACCGCCACCGTGGAAGCCGCCATGATGCGCACTCCGTTCATCATGGTCTATCGCGTCTCGCCCCTCACGTACCTGCTGGGTAAGCCGCGAGTCAAAGTCCCACACTTCGCCATGGTCAACCTGATCGCCGGGGAGCAAATCGTCCCCGAACTCGTACAGCACGACTTCACGGCTGCGAACATAATCGCCCGGATCAAAGAAATCCTTCCCGACGGCCCCGCCCGCGACCGCATGCTGGAAGGCCTAACCCGGGTAAAAGCGCTGCTGCATCCTCCCGAAGGCGGCGTTGCAGGACCGGTTCAGCACCCGGCAGACCGCGCGGCGGAGATTATCCTCACCCTGGGTCCGAGTTCCGCCGGAAGCCGGAAACCGGAAGCCGGAAGCCGCTAACCTTGTGCTCCCAGCATCTTTTAGTGGAGAATCTTCATCATAGGAATGGTTAGGCCCATTTCCGGGAGACTCTCCTTAATGCAGATTCGCCTTCGGCGCGCCCCGAGCGTCCTGTCGGGTTCCCTCGTCCTGCTGCTATTGGCTTTCGTCGCGATCCCCTCGTGGGCCGCGGAGAAGACTCGACTGCGCGTCGACGATTACCAGATCGAAGCCGAACTTACGCCTCATCTGCATCAGATTTCCGCGCGCGCGAAGGTTAAGTTCACCGCTCTTCAGGATCTGAACACCGCCATTTTCGAACTGCACAACGGCCTGCGTGTGACCCGCGTTCTCGACGACAAGAATCAGCCGCTATCGGCCGAGCGAGTTACGCAGGATTCAACCATCCGTGTGCCGCTTCCCGCCGGCCTCGCCAAAGACGCTTCCACCACCCTCACCTTCGAATACGAAGGCGAGATCGAAAGCGCGGACGACAGCCCTGTCCCCGGCCTCAAACTCGCTTACATCGGCGACGACACAAGCTATCTGCTCTACTCCGGACGCTGGTTCCCGGTGAGCGGCTACGGACTCAACCGCTTCACCTCCACCATCAGCCTTACCGTCCCGGCTCACATGCTGGTGATCGGCAGCGGAAAGTCCACCGTAACCGACAATCCTCCCTCCAAGAAGCCGAATTCCAACGGCCTTCCCACCAAGACATTTACCTTCGTCTATGCGAAGCCGAGCTTCCCCGGCACCATCGTCGCCGGCATCTTCCAGGAATATAAGAGCGACGAAGCCGGCATGGACCTGCACGTCTTCTTCAAACCTGACCACCAGAAACTCGCCCCCGAATACACCACCACCGCGGTCCAGGAGTTCACCTACTACATCACCCTCTACGGCACTCCTCTTTCGCAAAGGCTCAATGTCGTGGAACTCCCCGGCGACACCGTTCCCTACGCTTGGGGCCCGGAAATTGCCGGTCTCGCTAGCTCCTCCATCACCGAGAAAACAAACTATCGTCTCCTGGCCAACGCCATCGCCCATCAATGGTGGGGAGTTTCCGTAAGCCCCGCGTCGAAAGATGACTGGTGGCTCACCGATGGATTTTCGCGCTATTCCGAGGCTATGTACGTCGAAAGCGCGGCCGGATCCGCGGGTCTTGAGGAGGCTATCAAGGACATGTCGGTCGGCGCTCTGGCTTATGACAACATCCCGCTCTCCAGCGCCAGCAAACTCGATCCCTTCTCCACCGAGTTTCAGTCACTGGTCACCGACAAGGGCGCGATGATTCTGCACATGCTGCGCTGGGTACTCGGCGAAGACAAATATCTCAAGACCATGCGCGAGTTCGCCGAGACCTACGCCGGCAAATCGGCCACCATGGACGACTTCCGCACCATCGCCGAGAAATATTACGGCGACCAGCTCACCTGGTTCTTCTCCCAGTGGCTCGATTCCACCGGCGCCCCCGAATTCAAAGTGAAATACACCACCTACCGCCTCGGCAGCAACAAAGGCTTCCGCGTTACCGGCGAGATTTCCCAGGATCTCGATTTGTTCCGCATGCCGGTTGACGTACGCATCGATACCGACGGAAAAACGGTAAATAAGAACATCGAAGTGGTCGGCACTAACTCACCTTTTATCATTGAAACTTTCGGACGCCCGCGCCGTATTGCTGTCGATCCCGACCACCACGTGCTCACCAACTCCTCGGACGTGCGGTTGCGCTCGTCCATTCTCCGCGGCCAGGCTTTGCAGCAGCAGGGCGACCTGTCCGGTGCGCTTGCCGAGTTCAACAAAGCGCTTGACCAGAACAAGAACAGCTCTTTGGCCCACTACCGCGTCGCGGAGATTTTCTTCACGCAGAGAAACTATCAGGCCTCGGCCAACTCCTACCGCTCCTCCATCAACGGCGACGGCGACCCGCGATGGACTGAAGTCTGGAGCCACATTCAGCTGGGCAAGATTTTCGACGTCACCGGCCAGCGCGAGCGCGCCATCAACGAATACCGGCAAGCCATCCAGACCAACGACGATACCTTCGCCGCCCTCGCCGAAGCCCGCCGGTACCTGCAGAAAGCCTACGAACGGCCCAAGAACAAAGAGTAGAAAGTTGAGACAGCCCCTCAACCGCTCGTTGTGCCGTTTCCCAAAGCCTTAACCTTCTTTTCTCGCCGTGGGGAAAACTCCAGGACCTCACATGGCAAGACCTCACCACGCGGAGCGTCGCCAAAAGGCACAGAGAACCGCCGGACGTCGTCCCTCCTGCGACGAATGTGCCGACCGAACGAAGCCTCTCCCTGCCGCCCACAAACCTCCGCAAAATCGAATTGCACCTTTTGCAGCCCGTCTTTTTGCGCCGTGTCCCAGCGTGGTAGATTTTGTCCCCTTCGAACTTCTTGCGGCCGGCCATCGAAGATACCGGCTTCACCGCGTAATCGCTGAATCCGCGCCACAGCCCGGTCGACTACCCGTGCGAACTCGGCCCCGTCTTCGTCCTTGCGTCCCTCCCGCAAGCGTAGCCTTGCCTCCCGCACTGAAAACCAGGTGCGATTTCGCTTGGACTCCTTTGGGTTGCTCAGTCGAGACACTTCACAGAGATGAGCGTTGACTGCAAGTTCTTTTTCGCCGGATCTCGTGCCAGTTTTTCGCCCGCTGCCCGGCTTGCCGCGAACATATCGCGCGAACGGGGCCTCTTCGATCCGTCCATGAACTCCAGCTTCCTCGAACGCCTCCAGTGCAGCCGCCTGGGCGTGGGTCAGCCCTGGTTCGGCGCTGCCCTTGGGGAAAGTCCAGCGCCCGCTTCCGCGAGTCCGAACCAGCAGAAACTCGATCTCACCACCACGCACCCGGTAGCAAACCGCGGCCACCTGTTCGCATTCCCGCAATTTGCGGAGTTGCGCTAGTCGAACGAACTCAGCCGCCGGCTGCTGGGTACGAACCGGTGAGCGGACGAAAGCCAAACGCGAACCTCGCGCATTCCTGACATCAGCGCCCATCGCATCACAGTGCACGATGCCACCCGCCTCTGCCTAGAGCACAGCTTGGTTCTCGGCCAGTTGAAAAGCCTCGACCTGTTCCGGACCCCGAGATCCTGGCGGAATCTTTCTACATACTTGCATCCGACCGCAACGTGAAGACAGTATCTATCTTTCGCTATCCGCAATTCGCCGCAGGAGAATCTCTTGGAGAACATGCACTGCCTTCGCTGTAATCGCGAACTCGGGACCGGAAATAAATCCGTCGCCCTCTACATGTTCGCCCAGACCGTCGGAATAAGGCCGCGTCAGAAGTCCACCGCTCATCGCATCTCTTTCTGCCCCCAGTGCTCGGTCTCTCTGGCCATGGGTCCTCCGCCGGAAGGCGCGCTCAACCTCGCCGCGTGGGACATGATCCGCGACCTCGTGGGCTCCGACCCCGCCCTGAATCACGCGGCATGGGAGAGCTTGAGCGGAGTCCTGGCCTTACTCCCCGCAACCGGCACCGACGGCGCCGCTGGTTCCACCCAATCCGGTGGATCGTTTGAGTTCTGACAAAACTCGCTCTCGTCCTTAATCATTCAATCCCGCCAGCCTCAATCCTCATCTCCAGCTAACCTTTTTCGTCTTTGCGTGGTCTAAATAACCAACCACAGCAGGGGAACTTCATCTGACCCGGCTGCGTACTACTAACCAGATGCTTGAACAAGAACCGTTCAGGCGGGATTGAGACCCCTCGCCTGAACGTTCGCCCGGAACCCCCACGCACCTCCCAAGAGGCGTGGGGGTGTACTCCATGCGAATACTTCTCGATATCGTCCGCCAGTCGCTGTCCACTCTCTGGGCGCACAAGCTACGCTCGTTCCTTACCCTGTTCGGGATCGCATGGGGCGTGGGCTCGTTGCTGCTCCTGGTGGGTCTGGGAGAAGGTTTCCGCAGCGGTCAGGACAAGAACCTCGCCCAACTTGGTCAAGACATCATGTTCCTCTTCCCCGGCCGCATTCCGGCCGTGGCCGGCAGCTACACCTCAGGGCAGCCCTATTACCTGACCTATGGCGACTACTTCGCCATCCGTGACCAGTCCAGATTCCTGCGCGCCGTTTCTCCCGTGCTGGAGCGTGAGGACATCCGCGCCGTCAGCGACTATGGTTCCACCAACGGCCAGGTCTTCGGCGTCGCTCCCGAGTACAACCAGATTCGCAATACTCCCATCGAGCCCGGTCGCTGGTTTAACGACGAGGACAACTCCCAGCATCGGCGCGTTGCCGTGGTGGGGTGGGAACTGCTCAAGAACATGTTTCCCGGCGAGCCTGCCGTGGGCAGCACCATCCTGCTCAACGACATGGATTTCAAAGTGATCGGCGTCATCCCCAAGATCGGCAAGGAAGGTGAGAACGGCACCAACCACCGCATCTTCGTGCCCTTTGACACCATGCGCATGCTTTTTCCCCTCAAGGCCCAGAACACGGAAAATGCCATCTCATTCATCAACTACCGGCCCATTAAGAAAGAGTTGCACGTCGAAGCGATGAATGAAGTTCACGCGATTGTCGCCCGGCGTCACGGTTTCGATCCCCGTATCGACGACGCGTTTCAGGATTGGGACACCATCGACGGCGCCATCCGCGTGGCCAAGATTTTTGACGCCATGGATTGGTTTCTCGGTGTTGTCGGAGTCGTTACTCTCGCCCTCGGCGCCATCGGCATCATCAACATCATGCTGGTTTCGGTCACCGAACGAACCCGGGAAATTGGCCTGCGCAAGGCTCTCGGCGCCACCCACCGCAACATCATGACGCAGTTTTTCGTGGAAGGCGCATTCCTCACCGCATTCAGCGGCTGCATCGGTTTGGCGATCACCACCGCCTTCGTGGCCCTGCTGGCGCAATTGCCTTCCCCGGAAGGATTCGATACGCCGCGCATCGTGCCCGCTTCCGCCGTAGTCGCAATTCTCTCGCTGTCGGTGGCCGGCATCGTCGCCGGCCTTTATCCCGCTCGCAAAGCCGCACTGCTTCCGCCTGTGGAAGCCCTGCGGCAGGAGTAAGAAAATGCAGAAGTCAAAAGTCAGAATGCAAAGTACAAGAAATCCGTTCTTACTTTTGCATTCTGATTTCTGCCTTCTGACTTTGGAGTAATTATGCTGGGCGATCTCAGTTCGCAAGCGTTCAACGCGCTCAAGCACAACCGCCGCCGCTCCCTGCTCACCATGCTGGGTATGGCGTGGGGCATAGCCACGGTGGTTTTGCTCTTGGCCTACGGTGCCGGCTTCGAGAGCGCCTTAATGATTGCCTTTCGCACCTTTGGCGGCAACCTGGTCGCCATTTTTCCCGGACGTACTTCCCTGCAGGCTGGCGGCACCAAAGCGGGCATGCAGGTTCGCCTGACTCGTGACGATCTCGACTTCCTGCGCGCCGAGATCCCCATGCTCACCCGCATCTCTCCCGAAGTCGATAAGCAAAGTCTGGTGGCTTTCGGCACTCGCAGCAGTAGCTACGGAGTTCATGGCATCTATTCCACCTATGAGAAAATTCGCGCCCTCGACGTGGGCGAAGGCTCGTTCTTCGGCGAGCAGGACGATTTCACCCACACCCGCGTAGCCGTCATCGGCGCCACCGTCAAGAAGAAGCTTTTCTCTGGCCAGAATGCGCTGGGCGAGAACATTCGCGTCGATGGCATCTCCTACAAAGTGGTCGCCGTCCTCCGGCGCACCATCTCCAACGGCGACGAAGACATGAACTCCCTGGTCTACGTCCCCTACAGCGCCATGAGCGACCTCAAGAATACTTTCTATCTTGACGGCATCATGATGGATTACGAGGGCGACCACAGCAAGGTGGTCGAGGCCATCCGCAATTCCATGGCCTTCCATCACAACTTTAATCCCAAGGACGACCGCGCCATCTTCGTCTTCGACGCCGTGAAAGATCTCGCCGACCTCACCGTGATTACGGTCGGCATCAAGGTTCTTCTGGGCTTTATCGGCCTGCTGACGCTCGGCATCGGCGGCGTCGGCCTGATGAACATCATGCTGGTCTCAGTCACCCAGCGCACCCGTGAAATCGGAGTGGAAAAAGCCCTGGGCGCGCGGCGCTGGCACATTCTGGTCCAGTTCCTCGCCGAAGCTCTGGCGATCACCGCTCTGGGCGGCCTGTTGGGCGTTGTCCTGGCTTATCTCGTCTCCTGGAGCGTAGGCTCGCTCACCCTGTGGAGCGCCTTCATCGAAGACGCTAACGAAGGCGATATCCACCTCTACATCGACTCCGCCACGCTGATCTGGTCGACGGTGATCCTCAGCTTCGTCGGCATCGTCAGCGGTATGCTGCCCGCCATCAAAGCCGCGCGCCTCGATCCCATCGAAGCCCTGCGCTACGAGTAGATTTCATCGGGACTGTCATCCTGAGCGCAGTTGTTGGTTCGCGAAGCGAAGCAACAACGCAGTCGAAAGCCTGCCCTGAGCGAAGTCGAAGGGGATCCCTAGCAGCTCCACATCACCGGCGGCCCGACAAGGCGTTCCCGCCACGGTCCTTCGCTCCCTTGACGCGCGATAGAGCATTGAGTAGTCGCCGAGCATTCTTGCGTGACCGCAACAGGTGCGCAGTCTCATCCAGCCCAGCCGATTCATTTGCCGGAGTTCGGACGCCGATTCTTGTTTCATTTTTTCGAACCGCCGCGACTTCCCCTTCGCCGCCTCATCTCAGCCTGGAGAGGCTGTCGCACTCAACCTACTTTACAATCATTCAGTGTCCGAGTCTTCTAATCCCCGCCTCGATCGCGTCCTCGCCCAACTTCGCCTCTACGAGCATCCCCTGCTGAACTTCTCCGCGCGCTCCAAAGGCGAAGGCGTCGAAGTCATCATCCAGTTCAAAGACACATCAATTCCGGTGCACATCTATCACTTCGATCTCCACCCCCGCGACCTCGACCACCCGCAGTTCGAATGGAGCTTCCAGCGCCAGCTCTACGACGCCCTCCACGACTACTTCGTGGAAATGTTCATCCGCACGCCGCAAGACCGCGACGACCGCCGCCGGAAGGAATTGTGAATCCTCTACGTCAAAAGATCGAGCGCGAAATCCGCGAGCGTGGCCCCATCCCCTTCTCGCGCTACATGGAACTCTGCCTCTACGATCCCGAACTCGGCTACTACTCGCGAAACGCGCAGCAGTTCGGCAAGGCCGGCGATTTCTACACCTCCAGCGATGTCCACGCCGTCTTTGGCCGACTCCTAGCCCGCCAGTTCGACGAGATGTGGCGCGCTCTCGGCTCGCCCGAGCGCATCGAACTAGTCGAACTCGGCCCCGGCCGCGGCCTGTTCGCCCAAGATGTTCTGGGCTGGTCGGAAAAGAAATTTCCGGATTTCTTCCGCGCGCTGCGCTACCTTCTCATCGAAAGCTCGCCCGCCTTACGCGAGCGAATCAAAGCGACTCTGGCGGATCATTTCAAGGCGGGGAAAGCAGCATGGATCAGTGGCGACGAGATCCCCCGCGTAGAGGAGACCGGGAAGGGCACGACTTCAGTCGTGCCGAACAAAGGCCAAGAGGAATGGGCTTTAGCCCCTGAGGCTGACGCCATCGTCTTCGCCAACGAATTCTTCGACGCCCTTCCCGTCGAAATCCTCAGCGCTCAAGGCTCCCTGCGCATCGACGCACACAACGGTCGATTCCTCGAAACCTGGGCACACCCTTCGCCCGAGGAACTGGAATTCCTCGATCGCCACTCAATCCATCCCAATCCAGACGAACGCGTCGAAGCTCCTCTCGCCGCGCAACAATTTATGGATCGCGTATCCTCCAGCATCCACCACGGATTCTTCGTCGCCATCGACTACGGCTACACCCGCGAAGAGCAACTTGCCGGCCGCCATCGCGGGACGCTGAAGGCGCTTCGCCAACACTCAATCAGCGCCAGTCCCTATGAAGCCCCCGGCGAGCAGGACATCACCGCCGACGTAAACTTCACCGCGCTCGCCGCCGCCGCAGAGAAACACGGCATGCAGGCCCACAAACTTGTCACTCAATCCCAATTCCTGCTGGGCATCGGCGAAGCCAACCAGTTCGCTGACGCTTTCGAAGAATGCCGCCTGCCCCAAGAACGCGCCAAAGTCGCGCTGCAACTCAAGCACCTGGTCACACCCGCCGGCATGGGTGAGAGTTTCCAAGTCCTGATTGCGAGTAAGGGAATGGAGAAGGAAAAGGCCGCGGGGCTCTCCGGTCTAAATTTCGGCCACAAGCCAACTCTGTCGCCCTAGCACGGCTCATGTAGAGACAGCCGCCTCGGCTGTCCCGCCGGGGCGGAAGCCCGGCGGCAGGGGTACAAGCTCAGAGCTAAGCTAGCGTGCAACCCCCGCGGGTGAGTCCGCTTTCACCGCCGGCTCCGGATACTCATACACCCCGCGCCCCGACTTCCGCCCCAGCCTCCCCGCCTTCACATACTGCACCAGCAGCGGCGCTGGACGATATTTCTCCCCCAGAGATTTGTGCAGATACTCAAGAATATTCAGCCGCGTATCCAGCCCCACCAGATCGACCAGCTCGAACGGCCCCATGGGATGGTTCAGCCCGAGCTTCAACGCCTTGTCGATGTCCGCCGCGGAAGCAACTCCTTCCTGCAGCATGTAAAACGCCTCATTCCCGATCATCGCGTTAATGCGGCTGGTGATGAATCCCGGCGATTCCTTGATCACCACCACTTCCTTGCCCATCCGCTTCCCGACTTCGGCCACAGTCGCCAGCGTGTCCTCGTCCGTCTCCAAACCACGCACCACTTCGAGCAGCTTCATCTTGTGTACGGGATTGAAGAAGTGCATGCCCACGCACTTCTTCGCCCGGTAGGTTACGCTGGCAATTTCTGTGACACTCAAAGAAGATGTGTTCGACGCCAGAATCGTCGTGGGACGGCAGATCTTGTCGAGGAGAGTGAAAATCTCAATCTTCGACTCCATCTCTTCCGGCACCGCTTCGATCACCAGATCGGCTTCGCGCGCCGCCTCCTCCACCGAACCCGCATATTCCAGCCGCCGGAAAGCCGCATCCGCATCCGGAGCCAACACTTTTCCTAGTTCAACCGCCTTGTCCAGATTCGCCCGGATTTCGCTCTCGGCCCGGCGCAGCGCCGTCGGCAGCAGGTCTTCGAGAATCGTGCGATAGCCGCCAATCGCCGCGGCATGCGCAATGCCACGCCCCATAATGCCGGCGCCAATCACCGCGACGGTTTCCACTCGCGCCACTACGGGCCCACCTTTTCCAGTTCCCCAATCGCGTCGTTGATGGCGCCGCCGGTGGCACGCAAATACTCCGCCAATCGCTTGCGTTCCTCGGTGGTCATGCTTGGAATATAAATGCAGATACGCCGCAGCGTGGTCGTCATGTCGTCCACGTAGTTCATCGCTCGGATCAGTTCACCAGATACTGGCATGAGTGCTCCTGTATTTCCTTTTCGATTCCGGCTGACTCTGACTGCCTGCCCTGCCCACTGCACGCATACTGTCTCGAACCGGACTCTTTATTTTGGACGTGTCTGCGAATTTAGTAAAGGCGGCTTCCTCCGCTCCTTGCAGCGTGCCGCCAACCATCCACTCGTGCTCTCGCTTATTCACAACCATTGAACCGGAAGCGCATATAATCGTTATCGATACTTTTAATGGGCCCTCGCAGCTCACCGCGAATCTAACTCTATATGGCAGATAAGCCCTTAAAACGCTATATTTTTGCGAGCGATTTCGATCAAACGCTCACCTTCAACGATTCCGGCTACGTGCTCGCCGAGTTGGTCGGCATTCCCACCGCGGAGTTCGAACGCAAAGCCAAAGGAATGGCCAAGATCAACCTCGTGCAGCAGGGCGCCGAGCTCGCCTACCTCCTGCTCCACGACCCCGAGTTCAAAGCCAAAGTGCGGAAGGAACATCTTCACGAAGTTGGCAAGCGCATCCGCCTCAAAGGCGACATCAAACTGCTTTACCAGATCCTCGAAACCGGCGTCGACGGATATTCCTTCGACTTCTACGTTCTCTCCGCTGCTCCCGTCGAGGTGATTCACTCGGCTCTGGAAGGCATCGTCCCCCCGGATCACATTTTCGGCACCGAGTTCCGCTACAAGCCCTCAGGCGAGATCGACACCATCATTCGTGCCACCGCGGGCTATGGCAAAGTGGCCGTCCTCAAGCAGCTGCTGGTCCAGCACGTAATGGGACCCGATCACGTCATTTACAGCGGCGACGGCAGCTCCGACATTCACGTCATGCTCGAGATCAACGCGCGCGACGGTCTCACCATCGCAGTTTCGGAGTCGCCCCACGTTTCGCAAATCGCCAAGCGCACCGTGCTCAGCACCAGCGCGTTCGCGGTGTTAGCCCCCATTCTCGAAGAAGTTGCCGGATGGGAACGCGCCCGCATTCGCACCTTCTTCGAGCTCAACGGCATGCTGATCCAGGAGTGGGAGCGCGTTCGCACCGACTGGCTGACGGTGCGTCCGGCCATCACAGAGGCTTCGGAGCCCGCGAGTGTGGCGTGATCTCCTCGAAGATTTTGCGGGCCGCCGGCAAACCAAAGATTCGTATCGCGACAAGATTCGTATCACACAAGATTCGTATCACACAAGATTCGTATCAGGGCACGCCTTCAGGCGTGCCGTAAGCGGCCAACAAGAACGTGGGCTTTAGCCCCTGAGGACATGACCGTGCCCCATGCTGCGCGATAAGAACCTGATACCGCTCTCTCATCAACATCAGAAAGCACTAGCCCTTTGTGTGCGTATCGATCGCGCCCAACCCCTCCCCAATGCCGACCTGCAGGCCTGGCAGACGGAGATCGAACAACACTTCGAACAGGAAATCAAAATCCATTTCGCCGCCGAAGAACAGGTATTGTTCCCGGCTGCGAACCAGTTCCCTGAATTAATCCCGCTCGTCGAAGAACTAATTGCAGACCATGCCCGGCTCCGCCAATCGTTTACCCAGGCAAAAGAGCGCGCCATGTCCGCCGAAAGCTTACCTGCCTTCGCCCAGCAGCTTTCCACCCACATCCGAAAAGAAGAACGCCAGCTCTTCGAGCGCTTGCAGCAGTGGATGACCTCAAAAGAACTCGCAGATCTCGGCGTGCGGTTGTCAGCTGCCCTGAAAGACGCCACGCAGTCCTGCATCCTGACGACCCCGGCAACGAAGCTGCGGCCAGCAAAATAGCTCGAGCTTTCTCTTGCACCCCTACAGTTTTACGGCTTCACAATTACAACCCATAGCGTACTCGGAACACACTGGCCACTGACCACTGGCCACTGCCTCTCACGTTTCCAGCCGGAAGCGCGTTTCCGCCAGCCCATAGAGCTTGCGCCACACCAGCCGGTTCGTCGTGACCACGGTCGCCGCCATCATCATGGTCGCGGCCAGCAGCAGGTGGAAATCCCCGCTGTCGGTTGCTTGCTGAATGGTCGCCCCGAGCCCCGTGGTGGTATAAATCTGCCCTTTGAAATGAAAATATTCAGCCACGATGCTCGCATTCCACGCTCCGCCAGAAGCCGTCACCAGCCCGGTCACCAGATAAGGAAAAATTCCCGGTAGGATCAGCTTCTTCCACCGCTCGATACCCCGTATCTGGAAGACGGAACAACACTCCTTCAAATCGGTCGGAATCGCCATCGCCCCGGCGATCACGTTGAACAGCACATACCACTGCGTGCCCAGCAGCAGTACGACCATCGACGCCAGCCCCAGTCCTCCTCCGATTCGAATCAGCATCAGCAGGATCACCGGCAGCAGCGCCGTCGCCGGAACCGATGCTGCAATCTGCGCCAACGGCTGCGCAATCCGTGCCAGTCGAGAATTAAACCCGATCGCCACCCCTGCCGGAATCGTCCACAACGCACCAATCAGCAAGGCAAGATTCACTCGCAAGAACGTTGCACCCAGCCCCAGAGCCGTCGCATGCAATTCCGCCTTCTGCAAACCGCTAAGAATAATCGCGACCTTCACCACGGCGTAACCAATGCCCCCCAGCGTCGCCACCCCCAACCCGCGCAGCAGCCAATCTCGCCACGGAGCTGCCACTTCCTCCGGTCTTTCTTCCGTGTGCTTCCGCGCAAAATGCAGCAGCAGCCGCTCCCCTAACGGCCGCAGCGTCCGCTGCCGAATCTTGGCCAGCCCGCTCGAATGCTCCACCAGATTGAGCACCCACGACCGCGGCGCATCCGTGCTTTCCACCTGCTCCACTTTGAACTTCTCCGCCCACGCGATCACCGGCCGCCACACGAACTGATCCAGTAACACAATCAGCGTGACCATGGTGGCAATTCCCCACAAGATAGAAGTCGTGTCGCCCGCGCTGGCTGCGGTTTGCAGATACGATCCCAGTCCAGGCAAACGAAAATCGCGCGAGCCCAGCACGAACATCTCACACACCATCAAGGCAAACCATCCCCCCGCCACCGACATCATCGAGTTCCACACCAATCCAATCGCCGAAAAAGGCAACTCCATCTGCGTGAAGCGCTGCCACCAACTGAAGCGGTAGATCGTCGCCGCCTCTCGCATTTCGTTTGGAATGCTCTTCAGCGAAGCATAGAAGCTGAAGGCCATGTTCCATACCTGGCCGGTAAAAATCAGGAGGATCGCGCCCAGCTCAACTCCCAGCTGCCGCCTGGGAAACAGCGCCACCATGGCGATCATTACAGGAGGAAGAAAACTCAACACGGGAATCGACTGCAGCACGTCCAGCAGCGGGATCATGAAGCGCTCGGAGCGCGGATTATTCGCGGCCACGTATCCGTACACCAACGCAAATCCCAAACTCAACCCGTAGGCGATCGTGATCCGCAACAGCGAATACCCCGCATAGGCCGGCAGCGCCCACAGGCTGCGCGAAATCTCCACCGAAGGAGTGAACGGACCCAACCATGAGCGCCCAACGCTGACGACCGCATAGAACAGCGCGATCCCCGCGCCGAACATGATCATGTCCGGCAGATGCGAAGTCTCGAGATGCGGCAACTGCGCCCACAGCCAATACGCCGAGAACCCCCGCCAGCTGATGCTCTTTTTCATGCGCTAGTTCCCACTCTGTCATCCCGAGCAAGCGTTCTTTGCGCCGCGAGGGATCCGGGCGAGCCGCGCGAATCCACGGAGCCTGCCCTGAGAGAGCGCAAGCGACCGAAGGGCGCGTTCGGCTCGCTTCCCTATCGAACGGCGTGCTCCCAACTGAACCGCGATCAGGCCTTTGGCGTGGGCGTCGAATTCTGACTCTCAACGGCGGGTTCCGTCTGCGCCGTTTCCGTCTGCACCAGCCGCCCATTCTCCCGGTCGTAATCGAAAATCTCCGCGTAGCGGCCCCAGTTCATCGCAGTGTCGAACTGCCGTTGCACTTCTTCCTCGGAAAAATGTTCGTCGAGGATGTCGTGAAAGAATTCGTCGTTGATGGCGTGGTCCGACTTCCGCTTCAGGATGCTGTCGATCTGCTTCAGGATGGTGACGTGTTCCAGCGCCGCCTCCCGGAACAGCACTTTCCGCGCCTGAATATCGCCATCGGCGAACCGCACTCCCTGCCCGGACAGTTGCACGTCGCCCTCCTTCAACCACGCGAAACCCAGCAACTGGCAAGCCTCCAGGAGGGGCAACAGATCTTCCACGTCCATCACTAATTCTTCGCTCAGGCGAAACAGGTCTTCCCGCCCGCCGCGATCATGCAGCAACTCGATCAGCCCCGCAATCCCGCCCACCCGCGCATGCGGCAGAATCTGATACTTGCTCACCCGCACCGGCGCTTGCCCCCGCTTCAACCCTCCCGGCGGCACAACAATTTCCCCCGTACTCTCCGGATCAGGCAAAGCATGTTCAACGTCTGGTTCGGTCATCACTTTGTAGATGTAATCCACCAGTTCCACAAAACGGCTGGACTTCCGGTCGCGAGGCTGCGCAAGCCGCACATTGAAATCCGACCGGATGCGCGCCGGATTTCTGCCCAGCACCACGATACGGTCCGCCAGTATCACCGCCTCCTCGATGTTGTGCGTCACAATAAAGATGGCGCTGGTGGGCATCTTCTTGTTGAGCCACAATTCCAACAGTTCGCCGCGCAGGTTCTCCGCCGTGAGCACATCGAGTGCGGAAAACGGTTCGTCCATGAACAGCACTTCCGGTTCCACCACCAGGGCGCGCGCGAACCCCACCCGCTGCTTCATTCCGCCGGAAAGCTCCTTGGGATACGCCGTCTCGAAACCGTCCAGGCCCACCGTGTCCAGCGTGCGCAGCGCCCGCTTGCGGCGCTCCACCGCGGCTACGCCCCGCGCTTCCAAAGGGGCCTCCACGTTCCCCAGCACCGTCAGCCACGGAAACAGCGCAAAACTCTGGAACACAATCGCCACGTTAGGCGATTCCCCGCCCAGCGGCTTGCCATGCCAAAAGATCGCTCCCGACGAAGGTTGCGATAGCCCGCTTAGAATCCGCAGCAGCGTCGACTTGCCGCACCCCGAAGCTCCCAGCAGCGCAATAATCTTCCCCGGCTCAATCGTAAAATCTGTAAGCCCCACCACCTGAATCCGCGTCCCATCCGGCTGTGGATAGGACTTCTCAATCGCACGGGCTTCGATAATAGGCTCGTTCGCCAATAAAACTCTCCGTCACTTCTATACACGATTCGTGCCAAGCCGCAAAGCTCCTGCGCCGCTGGGTAGTGGTGCAGTTTGACTATTACATGATGATCGTCATCCTGAGCGGAGCCGTTTTTCAGACGCAGCGAAGGATCTCCCGCTTAGCCGACCGAGCGCGTCAGCCAAACTGCACCACTACCCGCCGCTGTAACACTCTATTAACAGGAGTTGAGCAGTCCGCTCAGGCCGTGAAGTTCTCATCCGCCAGCACGGGAAGCGGCTGCGGCAGCCGGTCCGTCACTTCCGCCAGCCGCGCAAGCTTGGCGGTCAATTCCTCCGTGAACTGCCCCGGAGCAAAGCGCCACTTCCAGTTCCCTCCATGCAGGCTGGGTGTATTCATGCGCGCCTCGCTGCCCAGGCCCAGCACATCCTGCAGCGGGATGAGCGCAAACTCGGCCACCGAGGTCTGCGCCGCGCGAATGAACGCCCAATGAATCCCGTCATCGCACCGGCCAAGATAGTCTTCCACACATCGCCGTTCGTGCTCGGAAGCTCCGGAGTGGAACCAGCCCACCGTCGTATCGTTATCGTGCGTTCCCGTGTAGATCACCTTTCCGGCAGCGCGATGCGGCAAGTACATGTGCGCGCCCTCGTCGCCGAAACCGAATTGCAGCACCGCGAGTCCCGGCATCTGCAGCCTCTCGCGCAAGGCGTTCACCTCCGGCGTAATGTAGCCCAGATCTTCGGCGAAGAACGGCAAGCCCCCCAGCGCCTCGCGCAGCTTGTGAAACAGGTCGTCTCGCGGACCATCCACCCAGCGTCCATTGATCGCGGTTGGATCGGCCGCCGGAATCTCCCAGAACTGCTCGAACCCGCGGAAATGATCGAGCCGGATGTAGTCGCAATTCCGGGTCGCCCAGCGCATCCGCTGCACCCACCACTCGTACCCCTGCGCCTTCATCACATCCCAGCGGTAAAGCGGATTCCCCCAGCGCTGTCCGGTTTTGCTGAAGAAATCGGGCGGCACACCGGAAACCACTTCGGGCTCCAGCTTCTCATTCAGCCGGAAAAGGTCACGGTGCATCCAGACGTCGGCGCTATCGTAGTTCACAAAGATCGCGACGTCGCCCACAATCCGAATCGACCGCTCCGAACAATACCGCCGCAGCGCCTGCCACTGTTCGTAGAAGGCAAACTGCAACGCGCTCCGGATCTTCAGGTCCGCCCCCAACTCCTTGCGCGCCCGCGCCATTGCTCCCGCTTCACGATGCGCCAACTCTGCCGGCCATTCATTCCAGCTCACCAGCTTTTGTCGCGCCCGCAACGCGTCGAACAGAACGAAATCGTCCAGCCACCACGCATTCTCCAAACAGAAACGCTCAAAGCGTTCGCGTGCGCTGCCCGCCGCTGAAGCCACAAACCTGCGCCCCGCTTCAAACAGCAGCGGCAACTTCGTGGTAAAAACTTTGTCGTACTCAACCGGACCGGACTCGGAAGAGACTTCGGAAGAAAACCCAGAAAGTTTTGCCGGATCGATCCAGCCATGGCTGGCCAGACGTTCCAGACTAATCAGCAGCGGATTGCCGGCAAACGCCGACGTGGAGGAATAAGGCGAATTTCCGTAGCCCACCGGACCCAACGGCAGCACCTGCCACAGTCCCTGGCGAGCCGAGGCTAGCGAATCGACGAACCGGTAAGCCGCTGGACCAAAATCACCGACGCCGCCGCGCGAAGGCAGCGACGTGGGATGCAACAAAATGCCTGCGGTGCGCGGAAACGACATGCAACCTGTTCACTCACTCTAAACTCTCGGCGAACTTCCAAGATCGTTCATCATCCCCAGACGTTTGTCATCCCGAGACGCGTATCACCCTAGAGGCTTGTCATCCCGAGAGGCTTGTCATCCCGAGCGAAGCGAGGGATCTTGGTTCTAGGCTCCCGGTTCGCTTCCCGCTCGGGTCAGCGTCTTCAACTCTTCCTGGTTGATCTTAATCTTGCCCGACTTCTCCATCTGATCCCGCAGGTTCGTTATGAACAGTCCGAAAAGTTCCTGCTCCTTACTCTGCAGCAGCGTATCCCGAATCTGGTCGCGCTTAGCGGCGAAGTCAGCCTCGGTCGGGGCCTGCACCTCGACCACCGAGATCACCACTCCGTTGCTTCCGCTGTTGATCGGCCCGCTGATGTCTCCCGGCTTCATGGTAAAGGCAACCGCCGCCTCTCCCGTCAGCGACCCAATATCGGGAACCTGCCCATCCGGCGCAACGAAGTCGCTGCTCTTCATCGTCGCACCCAACTCTTTTGCCGCCTTCTTCAGATCGTGTTCGCTCTTCGCGCGATCGGAAAGTTCCTGCGTCTTTTGCGCCAGCAGAATGTTCGCCCGCTCGTTCTTGAATTGCTCCTCCACCTTCGTACGAATCTCCTCGAACGTCGGCGTCGACGGCGGCTGCACCGCCAGCAGTTGAAACACCGCGAAGCCTTGCGACGTCGCCGCCATGTCCGCCGGCGACTTTTCCGCCGCCGTGAACACCGCATCCATCAACTGCGGCGCCGGACCCACTCCCGGCACCACATCCCTGCGGCTGAAAAAGTCCGAGGTCGCAACCGCCACGCCCTTCGCCGCCCCGGCCGCGTCCAATCCCTGCGTCTTAGCCTGCTGCAGCAAATCTTCCGCCTGCTTCTGCGCGGCCTGCTGCGCCTTCTGCTGCTTCACGACGGGCTCGATCTGGCTCTTAACCTCCTCGAGCGTCTTCATGTGCGCATCCTGCCGGTCATCCACACGAATGATGTGGAAGCCATCCACGGTCTTCACCACGCCGCTGATCTTGCCTTTTTGAAGCGCCGCCGCGGCCTTCTCAAACTCAGCTCCCATTTGGCTCTTACCGATCCAGCCCAGAGAACCCCCTACATTCGAGCTGCCCGGATCTTCGGAATATTTCTTGGCTACATCTTCGAACTTCGCCCCGTTCTGCAACTGTTTCAGCAGGTCTTCGGCGCGGTGCTGGGCATCCGCCACGCCCTTCTCGTCGATCTTGCCATCCTCCCCCGGCAGCGGCATCTTGATCCAGATGTGGCTCACCTCAACCTGCTCCGGCACCCGATATTCATCGCGGTGCTGATTGTAATAACCCTGCAAGTCGTCCCGCGTCACCTGCAATCCGGCCTGAACCTTCCCCAGGTCGATCATGGCGTACTTGATCTTGCGCTTCTCCGGGATGGAATTCGCGTAGCTCTTCTGATGGCTGTCGTAGTAGGCTTTCAGCTCCTCTGTCGTGGGATGAAGCCCTTTCTTGATGTCATCTTCCTTCAGAACGGCATACTCGAACTTCACCTTCGTACTTTGCTTGACGAACTCCTGCCGGATCGCCGCATCGCTCACCGACGCGCTCCCCGTAATCAGCGCCTGCAACTTGCTGATCAGAATTTCCTTCCCCACGGAGTCTTCAAAGACTGCCGGAGTCAGGTTGTGCTGCTGCAGCATCCCCTGGTATTCCGCCTCGCCCACGAAAGTCCCGCCGGGAAAGAAGATCTGCGCATAGCGTCCGTGCTGCAGCTCATCCTTCACCTCCTGCGGCGTCGACTTCAAGCCCAGGTGCTGCGCTTCCGTCACCAATGCCTGTCGATCGATCAACTGATCGGCCGCATGCTGCGTCGCCTGCTGCATCAGAAAGGGCATTATCATCGACGCGTTCTTGCCGTATTGCTGCGCCTGCTGTTCCGCCATCGCCCGCGCCGCCTCGCGAACTTCCTCGGCGGTAATATCCTCGCCGTTCACCTTGGCAATCACGCCCTTGCCCGGCGTACCCATCAGGTCACTGCCCAGGTTGCCCGGAATAAACGCGATCACCATCGCCGCGCAAATCAGCAGCAGCAGTCCGCTCAACACGATTTTCTTGAACGGCCCTTCAGTTTGCAGAAATCGAATCATTTTCTTTATTCACTCCGGAAGTGTAGGCAGAATCCCTAATTATAAACCAATTAAACTCTATTCAAGATTCAAGCTTCGCGATCCTATCGGGTAGTGGCTCAATTTGAAAATCTTCAACGTTGCACCCCTCCGGCGTCATCCCGAAGTCCCGCGTTTCCACCAGCGGGACGAGGGATCTCCCAACCGTTGGCACCCCTCTCCGCGTCACCCGCCAAAATCCGCTATTGAATCGTATCAATAGACGTGTTATCCCTCTTAAGTTCCTGGACAGAGGTCCACGGAACTGCATCTGCACGCGTCCAACGATGCTACGCAAGGGAGCAACATGAATTCCACAAAAGCAAGAAACAGACGCTCAGCCTTTCCCACTCGCCTCCTGGCTCAGTTCTTCCTGATCTCATTTCTCGCTTCGCGCCTGCTTCTCGCCGCCGATACCCCAGCCTCCAAGCCCTCCAGCCCAAGCGCGCAATCCGAGAAACTGGTTCTCCGCGATCATTGGGCCCTGCAATCCTCCGCCAAGTTCGAGTCCAAAGGCGAGATCATCTCCACCCCCGCCTTCGCTCCAAAAGGATGGCACGACGTCACCGTCCCCACTACCGTGGTCGCGGCTCTCGTGAAGGACAAAACTCTCCCCGATCCTTTCTTCGCCACGAACCTCCGCCAGTTCGCCGGGGTCACTTATCCCATCGGCGGCAATTTCTCCGACATCGCCATGCAGACCGACAGCCCCTACGCCGTCTCCTGGTGGTATCGCAAACCATTCGCCGTGCCCGCTTCCTACGCCGGAAAAACCGTCTGGCTCAATTTCAAAGGCATCAACTTCCGCGCCAACGTTTGGCTCAACGGCAAACAGATTGCCAATTCCAACGACGTTGCCGGCGCCTGGCGCACCTTCGAATTCAACGTCACCAGCGCCCTCAAGCCCGGCGCGGAAAATGTTCTCGCCGTCCAGGTCTTCGCCCCCACCGAGAACGATCTCGCCATCACTTTTGTCGACTGGAACCCCGCTCCTCCCGATAAAGAGATGGGCCTGTGGCGCGAAGTCTTCCTCACCACCA
>Ga0302319_10002532_pt1 | contig 39324 bp, 38 predicted proteins | sample Bog_T0_2_FD_203319 | JGI IMG/M metagenome (GOLD analysis project Ga0302319, IMG submission 203319) | Peat permafrost microbial communities from Stordalen Mire near Abisko, Sweden - Bog_T0_2 | ecosystem: Environmental > Terrestrial > Soil > Wetlands > Peat | place: Sweden: Abisko, Stordalen Mire... | reverse complement strand
GATGTGCCGTTCGTGAGCGAGTCGCCGTTCATGAGTCAGGCGCCCAGGTCTTTGAGGACCGTACGTTGCAGAATCGGCATGTCCTTGTCGCCGCGTCCGGAGCAGCAGATCAGCACGCGCGCGCCGGGATGCGCACGCGCATAGCGGCGGGCACCGACGAAGGCGTGCGCGGTCTCGATCGCCGGCAGGATGCCCTCCGCTTTGGCGCATTCAGTGAGCGCATCGAGCGTCTCGGCATCGGTCGCCGACTCGTAGGATACACGCCCGCTCTGCATCAAGTGGGCGTGCTCGGGCCCGACGCCCGGATAGTCGAGGCCCGCGGACACCGAATGGGTTTCCTGAATCTGGCCGTCCGCGTCCTGCAGCAGCAGTGAATAACAGCCCTGCAGCACGCCCGGCGTGCCGAAGGTCAGGGATGCGGCGTTGTCGCCGAGGCCCGGGCCGCGACCACCGGCTTCGACTCCGAGCAAGCGCACGGTCGCATCGCCGACGAACGCATGGAACAAACCGATCGCGTTCGAACCGCCGCCGACACAAGCGATCGCGACGTCCGGCAAACCGCCGGCTTGGGCGAGCATTTGCGCGCGTGCCTCCCGGCCGATGACGGCTTGCAGCTCGCGCACGAGATACGGATAGGGATGCGGTCCCACGGCAGATCCGAGGGAATAATAGGTTTCGGTCGGATCGGCGACCCAATCGCGAAGTGCTTCGTCGATCGCGGCGCGCAGCGTCTGATCGCCGCTCGTCACGGGCACGACCGTGGCGCCCATCAATTTCATGCGTCCGACGTTCGGCGCCTGGCGCTCGACGTCGACCGCCCCCATGTAGACGACACACGGCATGCCCAGACGCGCGGCGGCCGCGGCGCTCGCCACGCCATGCTGTCCGGCGCCGGTTTCGGCGATGATGCGCTTCGCGCCGAGACGCTGTGCGAGCAGCGTCTGACCGATCGCGTTGTTGATCTTGTGGGCGCCCGTGTGCGCGAGATCCTCGCGCTTGAGCCAGACTTCGGCGCCCCAACGTTTGCTCAACGTGCGGGCGTACGAAAGCGCGGTCGGCCGGCCGGCCCAGGTTTGCAGCTCCCCATGGAATTGCGCCTGAAAGTCGGCGCTGTGCAAGTGCCGATCGATACCCGCTTGGAGACGGTCGAGCGCCGGGACGAGGGTTTCGGGGACGTAGCGGCCGCCGAACTTGCCGAAGCGGCCCTTGACGTCCGGATACGGGACGTGCGGATACGGGACGTCCGGATACGGGGCTTCCGGTCTGGGGGCGTCGGACGATTGACCGCCGTTCGAGAACGGGGCTTTGGCCTGGGTGTTCATCGTGATGTGCTCATGAATCATGCTCCAATCGACCGGCAGCCGCGCGCGCCGCGCGGACGAACTCGTAGATCTTGGCCGGGTCCTTGATGCCGGGCGTCTGCTCGACGCCGCTGCTCACGTCGACACCGAACGGCCGCACGGCGATGATCGCCTCCGCGACGTTCTGCGCCGACAGGCCGCCTGCGAGGATCAGCTCGGTCTGATGGGCGAGTTCGGCGGCGCGGCTCCAATCGGCGAGTTCGCCGACACCGCTCGTCGGACCCTCGAACACCATGCGGGCCGGCAGGGGATTCGGCGTCTTGCGGCCGAACCGGACGACGGGCAGCACCTTGACGTGCGCGGGAATCCTGAGCTCGCGCAGATCCTCGAAGTCGGTTTGGAAATAGTCCGGCTTCAAGATCCGGCAGATCTCGTCGACCTTCATCTGCAGCGGATGCTGGGTGACGGCGATCCGCAGCATCCCGGGCGGCGCCAGGGCGGCGAGTTGCGCGGCCTGACCGGGCGTCACCTGCCGGGAACTCGGCGCAAAGACGAAGCCGATGGCATCGACCTTGGCCTCGCTCGCGGCGGCCACGGCATCCGCGCTCGTCATCCCGCAAATCTTGATCCACATGAAGTTCAGTGTAGCCATTTAGCATGACAGTGTCCGCGTTGCAGTGAAAATCTCCGCGAGGAGGTGCGCGGGATTCTCGTGAGCCATGAGCGCCGCGCCGATCAGCGCGAGCCGATAGCCGAGCTTGGCGGCCGCAGCGGCTTCGGCCGCGTTCGACACGCCGCTTTCTGCGACCGCGGGATACGCGCTCGGCAAGTGCGCGGCAAGCTCCGCAAAGCGCTGCGGCACGACCGACAGCGTCTGTAAATCGCGGCAATTCAGTCCGACGAGTATCCGTTCGCCGTGGCCCTCACGCGTGGCGAGCAACTCCTGCGCGAGGGCGAGATCCGCGGCATCGAAGGCCTCGAGCAGCACGAACAGATGATGCGCCGCGGCGACGTCGAGCAGTTCGGTGATTTGCGCGCGCGACAGCATGCGCGCGATCACGAGCACTCCGCCGGCCCCCGCGACGCGTGCTTCGAGGACCTGGTAGGCATCCACGATGAAGTCCTTGCGCATCGCCGGCACGCCGAGCGGCGCGAGCGCGGCGGCGGCCGAGCGTAAGTGTTCGAGCGATCCGTCGAAGCGAGTCGGTTCCGTCAGCACGGAAACCGCTGCTGCGCCGGCGCGCGCATATGCACAGGCCCGGCCGAGCCAGTCGTCGCTCGCGCGCCCGAGTTGCCCGGCGGCCGGCGATCGCAGCTTGATCTCCGCGATCACGTCGAAGCCGCCGGCCGAGAACTGCAGGGCCGGCGCCGGCGGCGTCGCGAACGCGCGTCGCTCGAGTGCGGCGAAGGATTCCAGCGCGGCGGCCGCGGCGACGCGTGCGGCGCTCGAACGGGCCATTCCGTCGAGAAAGCCGCTCATGTGTCGCGTCCGAAGCGGCGCAGGCACGCGAGCCAGGCTTCGGCCCGACCCGAGGCGATCGTCTCGCGTGCGGCGGCAATCCCTTGTTCGATGGAGGCCGCCCGACCGCCGATAAAGAGGGCGAGGCCGCTTTGCAGAATGAGTGCCGCCAGATGGGCGCCGCGATCGCGGCGGGCGAACACGGCCTCGAGAGCCGCGAGGTTCTCTTGCGCATCGCCGCCGGCGAGTTCGGATGCCTGGCAAGCGGCCATGCCGAAGGCCGCGGGATCGACTTCGCGCCGGCGTACGCCGCTCGCGTCCACTTCAAATGCGAGGAACGGCCCCATCGGGGTTACCTCATCCCAGCCGCCGGCGCCGTGCACGATCCATGCGCGCTCGAGACCCATGCCGGCGACGGTGTCGGCCATGAGGCCGGCAGCTGCGGCATCGTAGGCACCAATCAGTGCAAAGCGCGGCGCGGCCGGATTGGTGAGCGGGCCGAGCAGATTGAAGATCGTGCGCACGCCGAGCGCGGTGCGGATCGGGGCGAGAGTGCGCATGGCCGGATGGAAATAGGGCGCGAACAGGAACGTGAAACCCGTGGCCTCGAGGCAACGAGCCGACCGGATTTCGTCGAGCGGCAGTGCCAACCCCAATGCTTCGATGAGATCCGCGCTGCCGCAGCGGCTCGAGATCGATCGATTGCCGTGTTTGACGACCGGCATGCCACAAGCGGCCGTCAGCAGGGCGGCTCCGGTCGACAGATTCAGGCTGCCCGAACCGTCGCCGCCCGTACCGACGACGTCGATTGCGTCGACGCCCTCCGGCAGCGCGGGTTTGCGCGCGAGCGCACGCATGCCCGACGCGAATCCACGCACCTCCACGGCGGTCACGCCCTTCGCACGCAGGGCGGCGAGCAGCGCGCCGGCGAGCGCGGGCGCGAGTTCGGGCTCGGTGAGCGCGCGCAGCAGGGCGGTGGCCTCGTCTTGCGCGAGATCGGTCCGGTCCATGAGACGCTCGAGAAACTGGCGCGGCGTGTACATCGCAGGGTCAACGCCTCAAGAAGTTGCCCATGAGCATGGGCCCGGCAGGCGTGAGCACACTCTCGGGATGGAACTGCACGCCTTCGACCGCCAGGCTCGTGTGCCTGACGCCCATGATTTCGCCTTCGACGGTCCGTGCGCTCACGTCGAGCACGGCGGGCAGCGTCTCGGCTTCGGCGATCAGGGAATGATAGCGGCCGGCGGCAAATCCGTCGGGCAAGCCCTCAAACACACCCTTGCCGTCGTGATGCACCGGCGAGATCTTGCCGTGCATCAGACGCGGCGCGCGGATGACCCGGCCGCCGAAGGCCTCGACCAGCGCCTGATGCCCGAGGCACACGCCAAAGATGGGAATGCGCCCGGCGAAAGCCCGGATCATCTGGAGCGAAACGCCCGCATCCTGCGGGGTGCCGGGTCCGGGCGAGATCACGAGGTGGGTTGCACCGAGGCGCTCAGCCTCGCCGACCGTGATCTCATCGTTGCGAAACACCTGCACTTCGGCGCCCAGGATGAGAAACGCCTGCACCAGGTTGTAGGTGAAGGAATCGTAGTTGTCGATCAACAGGAGCTTCGGCGCACGCACGCTCACAGGCCCTCCGCCGCGAGTTCGAGCGCCCGTCGCAGCACCGCGCTCTTCGCCATGACCTCGGCGAATTCCGCCGCGGGTGCGCTGTCGGCAACGATGCCGCCGCCCGCCTGATAGCTGTAGCCGTCGCCACGGAACACGAGCGTGCGGATCGTGATCGCCTGGTCCATGTCCCCTTCGCGCCCGAAATAACCGACCGTGCCGCCATAGAGTTGCCGGCCGACGGGCTCGAGTTCGTCGATGATTTGCATGGCGCGGACTTTCGGTGCGCCGACGAGCGTGCCGGCCGGAAAGGTCGCCGCGAACAAGTCGAACGCGTCGCGGCCCGGTGCGAGGCGGCCGTTGACGCCGCTCACGATGTGCATGATGTGGCTGTAGCGCTCGATGACCCGATAGGGATCGACGGCGACCGAGCCGGCATTGGCCACGCGCCCCAGGTCGTTGCGCGCGAGGTCGACGAGCATCACGTGCTCCGCGTTCTCCTTCGGGTCCGCGAGCAGTTCGGCTTCGAGCGCGGCGTCGCTCGTCAGGTCGTGCCCACGCGGCCGCGAGCCCGCGATCGGCCGAAGCTGTGCGTAGCCATCGTGCAGTTTTACGAGCGCCTCCGGCGAGGAGCCGACCACGGTGATGTCGCCGAGTTCGCAAAAGTACATGTACGGCGAGGGATTGAGCAGCCGCAGCGCGCGGTAGACCTCGAACGGCGAGAGCGAATGCCGGCCGTCGAAGCGCGCGGAGAGCACCAATTGATAGACGTCGCCGGCGGCGATGTGGGCTTGCGCCCGCCTCACCCCCTCCGCATGCTGCGCGGCCGATAGCGACGGCGTCGCGAGCGAGAAAGCGCCCGGGGAAAGTATCGCGGGTACCGCGCCGCGCAGGGCTCGGATGACCTCGCGGCGCAGGCTCTGGCGCTCCGCTTCGCTGCCATCGTGCAACAGGGCGACGCCGCGCGTCAGGTGATCGAACACCAGCAGCGAACGAGGCGCGACATAATGCGCATGCGGCGCCTCGGTGCGCGCGAGACTGCGGCCGGGCAGGCGCTCGAAGTAGCGCACCGCGTCGTAGGACGTGTACCCGACGAGGCCGCCGCGCAGGGGCACGCCGGGCAGTTTGGGCAGAGGCTGCGGGGCCTCGGCGAGCGCTGCGCGCAGAGCGTCCAAGAACTCGCCGCGCGAGGCGGGTCGCGGCGCCGTGCGGCCCCCGACGTGCAGGCCCCCGGCATCGAGGCGTACCTCGAGACACTCGCCAAAGCCGATGAATGAATAGCGCGCGAGTCGCTCGCCGCCCTCGACGCTCTCGAGCAGGAATCGCGGCCGAAACGGCGCGAGCTTCAGGTACGCGGAGACCGGTGTATCGAGATCGGCCGCAATGTCGAACGGTGGTTTCATCATGCCGCTGCTGAATTCAAGCTTCCTAAAGACAACAAAAAACCCATATCCGTCGCGCTGGCGGAAATGGGTTCTGGGTACAAACGGTTAAATGATCGGTATCTTATGTACGCGGGACCAGCGCCCAATTCCTCATGCGGGGCGTCGCCACCAATGGCGGGAGTCGCGACGATTTTGGACCTTGATCATGGAGAAGAGTATCGCCGTCCGGAACGTCGACCGTCAAGCATGCGAGCGGACGACCGGCGCAGGGGCGCCGGCCCCCGGGACACTGGGAGCCGCGACGCTGGAAGCCGGGCTGCCGGCAGCCGGAACGGCAGCAACCGGCGCGCCTTTGGCCGCCTCGGCGAGGCTCTTGCGGAATTGTCGTGTGAGTTCGACGAAGCGCGGCGTGAGGCCCGCATCCTCGTACAGCGGATCGCCATGGTCGTCGCGCGAGATGATCCTGGGTCCCGGTTCGTACGGCATGGATTCCGCGATCTCGTCGAGGCCGACGTGCAGCAGATCGGTGATGATTTCCTCGAGCTTGCGTCCCGGAAACAGCGCGGCGAGTGCCTGCAGGCGCGAGGCGTCGTCGAGCGGCAGGCGAACGGAGTACGCCTCGGCCGTGAGCAGGGGCCCTCCGGGTCTTTTCCAGTGGTCGAGCAAGGGCTTGAATTTCACAGTGGACTCCGCCATATCGTGCCGTTATCGCCGTTCATTATAACCCGCGCCAGGCAGCTTGAGCACCAATCCCCCCGGCAGTTTCCTCGGCGTATTCGCCTACTCCAAACGTGCGCTCGAACTGGTATGGACCACGAACAGGGCGCTAAGCCTTGCGCTCGTGGCGCTCACCATGCTCTCCGGGATCCTGCCCGCCGGCATCGCTTACGTCGGCTCGCTCATCGTCGATGCGGTCGTGCATGCGGCGGATCTGCACCGGCGCACCGGCTCCATGGCCGCACGCGACGCCTACCTGTTCGTCGGCCTCGAGGCCGTGCTGGTCGCCGCGTCCTCCCTGGCACAGCGCGGCACCTCGCTCGCGCAATCGCTGCTGCGCGCGCAGCTCGGCCAACGCGTCAACGTCATGATCCTCGAGAAGGCCCTGACCTTGGACCTCACCCAGTTCGAGGATTCCGAATTCTACGACAAGCTCACGCGTGCACGGCGCGAAGCCTCGAGTCGGCCGCTCTCGCTGGTCATGCGCACGTTCGGGCTGCTGCAGAACGCGATTTCACTGATCTCCTTCGGCGGCCTGCTGGTCAAGTTCTCACCCTGGGCCGTCCTGCTGCTCGCGCTCGCGGGGCTGCCCGCGTTCTTCGCCGAAACCAAATTCTCGGGCGAGGCCTTTCGGCTGTTTCGCTGGCGCGCGCCGGAGGCGCGCATGCAGATCTACCTCGAGTCCGTGCTGGCCCGCGAGGACCACGCCAAGGAGGTCAAGCTGTTCCAGCTGGGGTCGCGGTTGCTGCAGCGGTATCGGGACATCTTCACGCGGCTCTACAGCGAGGATCGCGACCTCTCGGTGCGGCGCGATGCCTGGGGGTTCGGGCTGGGGCTGGTCGGAACGGCGGCGCTCTACGGCGGCTACGGGTGGATCGTGCTCGCGACGATCCGGGGCGCGATCACACTCGGTCAGATGACGATGTACATGATGCTGTTTCGCCAGGGGCAGTCCGCGGTGAGCGCGGCGCTCTCGGCCGTCGGCGGCATGTACGAGGACAATCTCTATCTCTCGAACTTGTTCGAGTATCTCGAGCAGCCGGTCGTGGCGCGCGGCGGCAACCGGCTCGCGGGCCCGCTGCCCGGCGACGGCATCCGTTTCGAGGGCGTGGAGTTCGTTTATCCCGGCGCGAGCGCGCCCGCGCTTCACGACATCGACTTGCACGTGCGTCCGGGGATGAGCCTGGCGCTCGTCGGCCAGAACGGCTCCGGCAAGACCACCCTGATCAAGCTGCTCACGCGTCTCTACGAGCCGACGCGCGGCCGCATCCTCCTCGACGGCCTGGATCTGCGGGAATGGGACGAGACGACGCTGCGTCAGCGCATCGGCGTGATTTTTCAGGACTTCGCCCGCTACCAGATGCTCGTCGGCGAGAACATCGGCGCGGGCGACGTGCGCGCGTTCGACGACGAGGCCCGCTGGCGCAGCGCGGCCGCGCAGGGACTTGCCGCCGAGTTCGTGGACCAGCTTCCGGCCGGCTACCGCACGCAGCTCGGCAAGTGGTTCAAGGACGGGCGGGAACTCTCCGGCGGACAATGGCAGAAGATCGCACTCGCGCGCGCCTTCATGCGCAGCGACGCCGACATCCTCGTGCTCGACGAGCCGACCGCGGCGATCGATGCCGGCGCGGAGGCCGAGGTGTTCGAACATTTCCGCGAGCTGACCCGGAATCGGATCGCGATCGTCATCTCGCATCGATTCTCGACGGTGCGCATGACCGATCAGATCCTCGTGCTCGACGAGGGCCGCATCGTCGAACGCGGCAGCCACGAGGAGCTCATGGCGAAGGATGCGCGCTACGCCGGGCTGTTCAAGCTGCAGGCGCGCGGGTATCGTTGACGCATGCCCTCCTTCGACGTGGTTTCCGAGATCGACACGCATGAGCTCACGAATGCGGTGGACCAGGCGAGCCGCGAGCTCGCGCAGCGCTTCGACTTCAAGAATGTCGACGCGCGCTTCGAGCTCGAGGAAACGACGGTCACGATGATCGCACCGGCGGAGTTCCAGCTCGGTCAGATGCTCGAGATCCTGAAGCTCAAGGTGGCGAAACGCGGCATCGACATCATCTGCCTCGACGCCGAGGACCCCACCGTGAACCTCGCGCGCGCCACCCAGCTCGTCGTGCTCAAGCACGGCATCGATGCGGAGACGGGCAAGAAGGTGTCGCGGCTCATCAAGGATTCGAAGCTCAAGGTCCAGGCCCAGATTCAGGGCGACAAGGTGCGGGTGATCGGCAAGAAGCGCGACGACCTGCAGGAGGCCATGGCGCTGCTGCGCAAGGCCAAGGTCGACGTGCCGCTGCAGTTCAACAACTTCCGCGACTAGCGGGACGCGGCGCCTGGGGACGCGGCGTAAGATTCCTGCGGCAGGCGGTTCAGAGCAGCGGCGCGATTGTCGTAGCTGCGATCTCGACCGGCAGAATGACGGCTCGCGACAGGTCCACGACGGCGATGAGACTTGCGCCTCCATCGCTGCTGAAATCCTTGGCTCCTCTGATTTCGAGAGTCCGCGCCGCGCCGAGATGGACCTGCGGGACCGCAGGCGAGTACAGGCCGGAGTTGTACAGGAAACGGCCTTCATTGACGCTGTCCAAGGTCGTGCCGTCGAACGCGGACACTTGAGCGCTGCCGGCAACGACAGACGGGCCAATAGGGTCCGACCGTATAGACCGCAGACTGTTGGAAAACGATATTGCGATTGTTTGAGAAATACGCGGACGAATAGCTGCAGTCCAGCGTGGCGGCGAGGCCGTATCGCTGAGATCGAGGCCGTACAGATGCAGCTTATGGTCCGTACCGACACTCGAATAGATCATGGCTCCGGGCGCATCGGTTTCTTCGCGCCGGCACTGGACGGCGTTGCGGGTGCCGTCGTCGCGGACGGCGGCGCGGCCTTGGCTCGGCTCGCAAGAGCGACCGCGGCACAACAGACGATCATCGATATTCCCCGGGCCGTCGCTGCCATTTGCGCCCCCCTGTTCGCTCAAGTGTGCTGCGATTTCCGTGATATTTCAAATTTGGCGCGGGCGCAAATCGGACCATCGCGCGCAGCGTCACGGAGTGGATTGCGTTTCGCCTCCCGCGGGACGCATACCCTTGGAATAGAGCACCTCGCCGTCGGGCGCGACGATCACGGCATCGACGTCGCCGAGGCGCTCGTAGATCGCGAGCGCGCGCTTCGGTCCGAGCACGAACGCCGTCTTCGACAATCCGTCGGTGCGGGTCGCGGTCGGGGCGATCACGGTCGCACTGCGCACCTTGCTCGCCGAGTGCCCGGTGTGCGGATCGATGATGTGGTGATAGCGGACGCCGCCCTCGTCGAAGAAGCGCTCGTAGTCGCCCGAGGTCGAGATCGCGGCGTCGACGAGCGGCACGCGCAGCAGCACCGCGTCCGGCCCCTTGCGCGGATCGCGGATGCCGACCACCCAGGGCTTGCCGAAGCGATCGCCGATGATGCGGCTGTCGCCGCCCGCGGAGACGAAGGCGTGGGTGACGCCCATCGACTTCAGGACATCGATGCCGCCGTCGACCGCGTGGCCCTTGGCGATGCCGCCCAGGTCGATGCGCACACCCTTGCGCGAAAAGGCGACGGTCTGGGCGGCGGCATCCAGCAGGACGTGCTCGTAGTTCACGGCCGCCAGCGCCTTGTCGATCGCGGCCTGGTCGGGACGCACCCGCTTGCGGAAATCGTAGAGATACCCGACGCTTGCGTATGTGATGTCGAAGGCGCCGTCCGTGAGGCGCGAATACTCGAGCGCCGTCGTGAGCAGGTCGAACAGCTCCTTGCTGATGTGCATGGGCCCGTCGGCGGCGTGCGCGTTGACCTGGGAGAGTTCGCTGGTCGGCTTGTACGTGCTCATCGATTCGTCGACGTGGCGCATTTCGGCGAGCACGGCGTCGATCGGCGCTTGGGCGCTCGCGGCATCGTCGGCCCATAGCTCGACCGTGATGCGCGTGCCCATGATTCCGTCCGTGACGCTCGTGACCCACTCGGCGGCACTGGGGGGCGCCGCTGCGATGAAAAGGACCAGGGCGCAAAGGCAGGCGCGTTGCGGCGTCGCGCGCGCTGTCGGGCGCGGCGTCATGCGTGTCTCGGGCGCCGGCGCCACTGCAGACTCACGAGCGCGCTGCCGATCATGCCGCCGAGATGCGCGAAGTGCGCGACGCCGGCCTGGGATCCCGTGACGCCCAGGCCCAACTCCACGGCCGCGTAAATGCCGGCGAACAGCCACGCCGGCATCGGGATCGGCGGGAACAGCGGAATGACCTTGCGACGCGGGAAGAGCAGCGCATAGGCGAGGAGCAGACCGAATACCCCGCCCGATGCGCCGATCGTCGGCCCGGGTTCTGCGCCCATGAGCGGCGGCACGTAGAGTTGCGTCAGGGCGGCGGTCACGACCGAGGCGAAGTAGCACGCGAGCAGGCGGGCGGGTCCGACTTCCGCCTCGACCGACGCGCCGAACATCCAGAGCCCGACCATGTTGAACACCAGATGAAAATTATTGCTGGTGCTGTGCAAGAACGCGTAGCTGACGAGCTGCCACACATGGAACAGCGACTGTCCGTCGACGGCCTGCAGCGGCCACAGTGCGAACCAGACTTCCAGAGTCTCGCGGGCGACGTGCTGGAACGCGAAGACGACGACGTTCGCTGCGATCAGCGCTTTGACGGCGGACAGATTCATCTTGACGGAGGCCCTCGGGCGGACTGACCCGGCGGGATGAGCCGGGAGTGGAATGATATTCTAGCGCGCGATGCAAGCCGTATTCCTCGATTACGCCACGGTCTCCCATTCCGATCTTGATACGGCCGGCCTGCTGCGAGTCCTGCCCGCCCTGACGTTCCATGCAGCGACCGCCGCGGGCGACGTCGCCCTGCGACTGCGCGAGGCCGAATGCGTGCTGCTCAACAAGACTCCGCTGACGCGCGAGCACTTGGAGGCGGCCACGCGCCTGCGCCTCATTGCGCTCGCGGCGACCGGGACGGACCACATCGACCTACGTGCCGCCGAGGAACTGCGGATCGGCGTCTGCAACGTGCGCGCTTATTGCACGCCGTCGGTCGTGCAGCACGCGTGGGCCATGATTCTGTACTTGACCCAGAGCCTGCGTGCCTACCGGCAGCTTGCCGTCGGCGGCGCATGGCGCGAAGGCGCGCTGCCCATGCTCCACGCCGTCCCGATCCGCGAACTCGCGGGGCGCACGCTCGGCGTCATCGGCTGGGGTGAACTCGGGCGCGGCGTCGCGCATGTGGCCGAGGCCTTGGGCATGCGGGTGATCATCGCGGCAAGGCGCGGCGATGCGCCGGTGGCCGGTCGGCTCGCGTTCGCGGACGTGCTGCGCCTCGCGGACATCGTCTCGTTGCATTGTCCGCTAACGGCGGCAACCCGCGGACTGATTGGCGCCGCGGAACTCGCGCTGATGAAGCCCGATGCCTTGCTGATCAATACCGCACGCGGCGCGCTCGTGGACACCGCTGCGCTCGCCGCCGCGCTCAAGGCAGGCCGGCTCGGCGGCGCGGGCTTCGACGTCCTGCCGCAGGAACCACCGCAAGCCGGCGATCCTCTGCTCGATCCGAGCGTGCCCAATCTGCTCGTGACGCCGCATATCGCCTGGGCCGCACGTGACGCACGCCAGCGCTGCGTCGATCAGATGGCGGCCAACATCCGGGATTTCCTGGGCGGCGGCCGGGCAGGCCGCATCGTGTAGGCGAACCGGCCCTTGGGAGGGGGGCCGGACGCCATCTCTCGGATGGACGGCAGCCGGTCGGGCTTATCCGCGTCCCTCTTTCTTTGCGCGTTTGACGGCACGCTTCTCCTCGAGGGTCTTCGCGGGCTTTTTCTTGCCTTCCTTTTTCCGATCCATACTCTTCGCCATGACTCGCTCCTTTGATATTGAAGAACCGGACCATCAAGCCTCAACGGCGGGTGAGCAGCTTGCGCTCCTTGTGTCGCCCCGCCGGATCGCGCGGCGGCTTCGGCGGCTTCTCGGTGACGCGACTGATACGAAGCTCCCGTCCGGCCACCCGCACTTTTTGCAGCCCCTTGAAGATATTCTTCGGCATGCCTTCAGGCAAGTCGACATAGCTGTGATCTTCGCGGATGTCCACGCGGCCGATGTGAACCCCCTCGATTCCCGCTTCGTTCGCGATCGCGCCGACGATGTTGCCGGGCTTGATACCGTGGGTTGCGCCGACCTCGAGACGATAGGTCTCCATCTGACCGGCCATCGCGTGCTTGCGGAGACGGTTCGGCGATTCCGCGGGACCCTTGTCGTGCTTGCCGGCTGCCTCCTCCGTCGAGCCCGCCGCGGCCGCCGTCCCCACCGCGCCCGCCGCGCTCGCGCCGGCGGCTTCGGGTCCGGGACGCTGCCGGAACGCAGGCTGTGGCCCCGACGCGCCTCGCGTGTCGGGCGCAGGGCGCGATTCGCGCTCGGGAGGCCGCGATTCTCGCTCCGGTGGGCGCGATTCACGCTCCGCTGGGCGCGACTCGGGCTCGGGCCGGCGCGCGTGTTCGGCGGGCTGAGCCGCCTCGAGCCGCGGCTCAGGTCTGCCGGCCAATAACAGCGGGGTCGCGCCCTGCGCGAGACTCGCGAGCGCCGCCGCGATGTCGATGAGCGGCGTGCCCGACTCCGCTTCCATCTGCTCGATGACCGCCCGGTAGGCCCCCGCATCCGGCTTCGCGACTGCCTCGGCGACGCGCAGCTTGAACTTGGCGATGCGCTTTGCATTCACGGCGTCCACGGACGGCAGGTTCATCTGTTCGATCGTCTGCCGCGTGGCGCGCTCGATCGCGCGCAACATGTTGCGTTCCCGAGGCGCGATGAACAGGATCGCTTCACCATTGCGACCCGCCCGGCCGGTCCGGCCGATGCGATGCACGTAGGATTCCGTGTCGTATGGCACGTCGTAATTGACGACGTGTCCGATGCGCTCCACGTCGAGGCCGCGGGCCGCGACGTCGGTCGCGACGAGGATGTCGATTTGTCCGGACTTGAGCCGGGCGACCGTGCGTTCGCGAAGCGGCTGCGGGATGTCGCCGTTGAGCGGCGCGGCGGCGAAACCGCGGGCTTCGAGTTTCTCGGCGAGTTCGACGGTCGATTGCTTGGTGCGCGTGAACACGAGCATGCCGTCGAAGGGCTCGGCCTCGAGGATCCTGGTGAGGGCATCGAGCTTGTGGACGCCGCTCACGACCCAGTATCGCTGGCGGATGTTGGTTGCGGTGCTGGTCTTGCTCTTGATCGTGACTTCGACGGGCGAGCGCAGGTGCTTTTGAGCGATGCGCCGGATTGGCGCCGCGAGGGTCGCCGAGAACAGTGCCACCTGCCGTTGCGGCGGCGTTTTCTCCAAAATACTCTCGACCGCGTCGACGAAGCCCATTTGCAGCATCTCATCGGCCTCGTCGAGCACGAGCAGCGTCAGGCCCGACAGCTTGAGAGTGCCGCGATCCATGTGATCGATGACCCGGCCCGGGGTGCCGACCACGACGTGCACGCCGCGCCGCAGGGCGTTGAGCTGGGGCTGGTAGCTCTGGCCGCCGTAGATCGGCAGCACGTGAAAGCCCTTCATATGGGCCGCATAGCGCTGAAACGCCTCGGCGACCTGCAGCGCGAGTTCGCGCGTCGGCACGAGCACGAGCACCTGGGGCTCGTGCCGCGTCAAATCGATCTTGGTGAGCGCCGGCAGGGCGAAGGCGGCCGTTTTGCCCGTGCCGGTCTGCGCCTGGCCGAGCATGTCGACGCCCGACAGCAGCACCGGGATCGTGGCCGCCTGGATCGGCGAGGGGGATTCGTAGCCGACGTCGGTCAATGCCTGCAAAACCGGCTCGGAGAGCGCCAATTCGCGGAAAGTGGGAGAAGTCGGGCCGACGGCCTCGGGAACTGCACTCATAAGTAATACCTTAAGGAAACGACCGCGAGTCTAGCTGTTTGACCGGGTATTGCTACCATATAGACCATGGGACGCATATTCGAAGTCAGAAAACACGCCATGTTCGCCCGCTGGAATCGCATGGCGAAACAGTTCACGCGGGTCGCCAAGGACATCGCCATCGCGGTGCATGCCGGAGGTCCGGATCCCGCCTCGAATTCGACCTTGCGGCGCGTTCTACAAAACGCCCGCGCCGTGAACATGCCGAAGGACAAGACCGAGGCGGCGATTCGCCGCGCGTCGGGCGCGGAATCGACCAATTACAAGGAAATCATTTACGAGGGGTACGCGCCGCACGGCGTTGCCTTGTTGGTCGAGGCCGCGACCGACAATCCGACCCGTACCGTCGGCAGCCTGCGCAACATCTTCACGAAGGGTGCCGGGAATCTCGGGACGACGGGCAGCGTCAGCTTCCTGTTCAAGAAAATGGGGGTGTTCCGCCTGGATCCCGCCACCGTGAAGGACCAGGACGAGCTCGAATTGGACTTGATCGACCACGGCCTGGAGGAAATGGGCGAGAGCACGGGTGACAAAGGAGAGCCGCAGCTCGTGATTCGCTGCGCGTTCGTCGATTTCGGCAAGCTGCAGCTCGCGCTGGAGAGCCGCGGCATCGCGCCCCTGTCGGCGGAGCACGAATACATTTGTTCGGTCCCGACCGAATTGCCGGAGGATCAGGCCGCCGAGGCGCTGGCTCTCATCGACAAGCTCGAACAGGACGACGACGTGCAAAAGGTGTTTCACACGCTTGCCTGAGTTCGCTTGGACTTCTTCTTGGCCGTCTTTTTCTTGGCGGCTTTCTTCTTAGCCGCTTTCGGCTTCGGCGCCGGCAACTCCCGGGCCGTCGCCAGAATGACGGACGACAGCAACTCCCCGTCATCGACGTCGTCGATCAGAAAATGCGGTTTGGCCTCTGGATACGGCGGTGCCAGCGAAGGATGTCCCAACAGGGCTTTTCCGGCCGACGTCGGCTTCACGAACAGTTGATTGTCGCAAACGAATGCAACCACTTTGTCGCCGCAATAGATCGCGAATTCGCCGAACAACTTGCGCGCCGAAATTGGCCCCGCGCCGGCCATCTGGTCTCGAATGAAAGCCACGAATTTCTCGTCGGAAGCCATGACCCCTCCTTGCGATGATCACTCGGGCGGCGCCGCGTACGAGCCAATCCAGGTCGGCGGCGCCGCCCGTGAGGGTACGCAGGGTCGCGTCTCGGTAGCTTACAAAACTTTAAAGCCGCCTTCGAGCGAACGATCGGCCATTGAGTTCGGCGCTGTGACCGGAGCTTCCGGCGGATAAGTTGCTTGCGCGCTGACGGTGTCCGCGATCGGCGATCGCCGGATCATCGTGACTCTCACGGAGCGTGGGCGCGGATTCGCAAGGATCGCGCGCCCGCCCCCGGTTTCTTGACCGGCCTGCGGCGGCGGGCAACGAGGTACAATCGCACATCGAGACCGCGCCTTCTACGATTTCACGACCGTGCATGCGTTGCTCGACGCGGCACGCGGTGCGGATCCCGAGTAGCAGGGGCTATCCATGACCGACCATCGATTTCGCATTCTCAACGTATTCACGCGCGATCGGGCCGCGCTCTCGGGCAACCCGCTCTGCGTGTTCGAACCCGGCGCCCCGCTCGACTCGGTTACCATGCAAGCCTTGGCGCTGCAGTTCAATCTGTCGGAAACGACCTTCATCCTGCCCTCGTCCACGGCCACGGCGCGCGCGCGGATCTTCACGCCGCGCTACGAAATGCCGTTCGCCGGCCATCCCACACTCGGTACGGCTCACGTGTGCCGCGCGCTCGGCTTGGGCGGGGACCGGCTCCGGCTGGAGATGACCGCGGGAGTCGTGGACGTCGGCGCCGATGGCGATCGCTGGACCCTGACCGCGCCCGAATCCCGCGTTCGGGAATTCGAGCTGCCGCGGAACGCGCTCGCCGATGCGCTGGGTCTCGAGGAGAGGGACATCGGCGTGCGACCGCTTTGGGTCAACGCCGGCAGCGAGCAACTGATCGTGCCCTTGAACTCGCCGGACGCCGTGCAACGGACCGCTCCGCGCAGTGAGGCCTTTCTGGGACTCGGAGATGCCGCGGGCGAGGTGAAGGTGTCGGTGTTCAGCCCTTGGTCCGAAGCCCGTGTCGTATCACGGTTCTTTTTTCAACAGGCTTCGATGGTGCTCGAGGATCCTGCGACGGGTTCTGCGGCCGCGAATTTGGGCGGCTGGCAGATCGCCATGGACCGCCCGCTACCGTGGAGCGCCGAGATTTTTCAGGGAGAACTCACGGGTCGGCCCTCGACGCTGCACCTCCGGGTCGAAACAGACCGGCGGATTCGGGTCGGCGGCGATGTCGTGGAACTCGGCGGCGGTGTCCTGCACCTCGGCTGAAACGTCCGCAGTGAGACTAGTGTGCCCCGCTCTCCGGTGCCCGGTCCGGTGCCGAATCCGCTGCCGGTTGCAGTTCCGCTCCGGGTTGCCGTTCCGGGATCGGTTCGGGTTCGCGCATGATGACCCGGTACGACCAGCGCAGAACCGGATCGAGGCGCGGCGAGACCATGGCGAGTCCCTGCTCGAAGCTCACCCATCGCGCTTCGTGGTGCTCGGGAAAGCCGAGTTCCGGGTTCGTGAGCAGCTGAATGTGGCGCTCCTTGCTGCGCGCGATGTAGTAGCGGGAGATCTTGCCCTTGTTGTAGGGTCCCGTCTCCATGTACACGAGCCCCCAGTCGAACGAAATATCGTCCAAGGTGGTTTCCTCGCGGACCTCGCGCATGGCCGCTTCGATGGGGGTTTCGTCCCCTTCGACCATGCCCTTCGGGAAATCCCAGTTGCGGTAGGCCCGGAGCAGCAGGAATTTCAACTGCCGCTCGACCAGGCTCACGACGACGACGCCGGAGGACAAGCGTCTCGGCGGTGGGGAGGAAATCCGGTGCATGCTCGTCGACATATTGCGACCGCCATTCTAACTCGCCCGGACCGCGGACTGCTCCGGTCGATCGCCGGTTCACGATAACCGGGATCGATTATAATGGATTTTTAGATAGGCGAGGCCTATAGACGGGCTTTCTCGGGACGACCATGAACCTCAAGGACCTCAAGTATTTGGTCGCGCTCGCCGATACCGGGCATTTCGGCAAGGCGGCGGCGCGCACGTTCGTGAGTCAACCGACGCTGTCGGCGCAGCTCAAGAAGCTCGAGGAGTATCTCGGCGTCAAGCTCGTCGAGCGTCAGCCCAAGAACGTGCAGCTCACCGAGGTCGGCAAGCAGGTCGTGGTGCGTGCGCGCCGCATGCTCGATGATGGCGACGAGATCGTCGCCCTCGCGCGCAGCAACACGGATCCGCTTGCCGGCAAGCTCAAGATCGCCTTGATACCGACGATCGGCCCATATCTGCTGCCGCGCGTGATGCCGAAATTGCGCAAAGCCCTGCCGCACTTGGGACTCATGCTCTACGAATACCAGACCGAACCCCTGCTCAAGCGCTTGCGCGACGGCGAGATCGATCTCGGCATTCTGGCCCTCCCGGTGGCGCAGGACGGTCTCGAATTCCAGGCTCTCTACGAGGAGGCCTTCACCGTCGCCGTGCCGAACGGCCACCCGCTCGCGGAGCGCTCCACGATCAAGCTCCAGGATCTCAAGGGCCACACGCTGCTGCTGCTCGAGGACGGCCACTGCCTGCGCGATCAGGCGCTCGAAGTCTGCAGCCGCGTCGACGTGCACGAGGCGGAGGATTTTCGCGCCACGAGTCTCGAGACCTTGAGGCAGATGGTGGTCGCGGGACTCGGCATCACCCTGTTGCCGGAACTCGCCATCGAGGCGCCGTTCGGTTCACAGCGCGGGCTCATGGTCCGCCAATTCGCGAAGCCGGCGCCGTCACGCAGCGTCGGGGCGGTTTGGCGCAAGTCGAGCACCCGCATGCTCGCGATCGCCGAGGTGTGCAAAGTCGTGCAGCAGACCATGTCCGTCAAGAACTGAGCCCGCCCACGATGTCCGATTGGGTCTTCCGCACCGACACGGAGGCGGTGTTCGACGCCTTGGGGAGCGGCACGCACGCGGCGAGCCTGCGTGAGTATTTCGGGGCCGCCGGCTATGCCGAATTGGTGCGCCTCGCGGCCGCGGGCGCCGGAAGGCGCCGCGCCGGCCCCCCGGTTTGGATCCTGCCCGGCATCATGGGTTCGCGGCTGGGTTGCGCGCCACGGCGCGGTACCGACGCCAAGGTCGTTTGGATCGATCCGCGCGCCATCGGCGCGGGCGCGCTCGAGGATCTGGTGTTGCCGCCCGCGCGGGCCGCTCTGCAACCCATGGGGGTATTGCTGTTCGCCTATGCGCGCCTCGTGCTGCAGCTTCGCGCCGAGGGCTTCGAAGCGCGCTTGCATGCTTACGACTGGCGCTTAGGGATCGACGAATCCGGCGCCGAACTCGCGACCGCGATTCGGACCGCCGGCCGGCCGGTGGTGCTGATCGGCCATAGCATGGGCGGCTTGATCGCACGCATCGCGATGGGCAAGGTGGCGCGACGCTGCGTGCGCAAACTGATCATGCTCGGGACGCCGAATTTCGGCTCTTATGCGCCCGTCCAGGCCTTGCGAGGCACCTATCCCTTCGTGCGCAAGGTGGCGCTCCTCGACCTGGAGCATTCGCCCGAATTTCTCGCCGAACGCGTCTTCACGACGTTTCCGGGCCTCTATCAGCTGCTGCCGGCGCGGCGGCGCCTGTGCGGTGCCGATCTGTATGCGCCGGGCAGCTGGCCCGCGGACGGCCCGCAACCGGATCCGGCTCTGCTCGCGAGCGTCGCCGGGGTCCGCGCGCAGCTCGCGCCGCCCGACGCCCGCATGCTGCAGATCATCGGCGTCAATCGATCGACGATCGTCGCCGTGCGGCGCGGCAAGGGTGGCTTCGAATACGAGTTCGCGGCGACCGGCGGCGACGGCAGCGTGCCGCTGCGGCTCGCCCGCTTACCTCGCATTCGCACCTTTTTTGTCGACGAAGCCCATGCGATGCTCGCGAACAACGCGGTGGTGATTGCCGCGATCGCCGACCTCTTGCGGCGCGGCCGCACAGAGCGTCTCGCGGTCCGCTGGCGGGCGCCGCCTGGCCGCACGCTGCGCATCGACGATGTCGGACTCTCGGCGAACGACGGCGTCAAGATCGACTGGGCGCGACTCGACGCCGCGGGACGCGCCGCAACGCTCGCCCGCCTCGCGGAATGAGCGGCGCGCCACGCCCCGCACGGGTGCGTCGGCCGCCTCGAGCCAATCTGCGGAACGTTTCACATATTGCCAACCCGGTGCGCGGCACACTGCTACTCTCTAGAAACCCCCATGAAAGGCTCAACCGAACCCTCCATGCCGGCTGCCGGAGCGGTAGCCGCCGCGCCGCGCCTCGACCGCAAGTTCGTCGAAGAACATCAGTTGGTCGAACGCTATCTCGACGACAAGCTGCCGTTCAAGGCCAAACTCGACCTGGAGAGCTGGTGCCGGGCGAATCCGGCCTTCCTCGACGAATTGCGGCTCGCCGAGCACGCGACTGCCGGACTGCGTCTGCTCGAAGCCTGCGGACGTCCCCCGGACCTGCGCGAGCCACCCCCGCCGTGGTGGCGCACGGTCTACTTCACGGTCGGCCTCGTCCTCGCGTGTGTGGCGCTCGCCTTCGCCGGGGTGGCGCTCTACGCGCAGAATGTCGCCCTGCGCAGCGATACGAATCGAGAGCACGCGCTGGCAACGCGCGGCACGCTGACCGCCGCCACGACCCACCGTGCGATGCGTGTCGCGCCGGATCATGTCGCGGGCTTGGGCGGAGCGCTGGTGCACATCGACCATGGCGCACCGGATCTGATCGAACTCGCGATCGACATGGGCTATTCCCGCGAATATCGCTTTCGCCTGTTCGTCGACAAGCGCGAGCAGGGCCGCGCGCTCGTCCTCGACAGCCAGCTCAAGGACTCGAACGGCGACCTCAAGATCGCCTTCAACAGTTCCGGCATGTCAGCCGGCGCTTATGACGTGCGGATCGAGGCTGAGCCCACGCGCGGCGATCCGATCCCCGAGGGCTGGTTCGTCCTCGACGTGCGCTAGCCGCTAGTCCTCCCGCAGGCTCACGACCGGCGGGGTTTCGACGACGCGGCGCGTCGCGAGCGTGCCGGCGACACCCACGAGCAGCGTGCCGCAGACGAGTCCCGCGGCCCAGACCCACGGATCGACCCGAAAGTCGACCGAGAACACGTGGCGTGCGAGGTACCAGCCGATTCCTGAGGCGCCGACCGCGGCGAGGGTCCCCGAGAGAAAGCCGAGCGTCGAGAATTCCGCCGCGACCCCCTGCAGCACCGTACGACGGCTGGCGCCGAGAGTGCGCAGGATCGCGCTTTCGTAGCGTCGTTCGTCGCGCGTCGACTGAACCGCGGCAAGCAGCACGACGATGCCCGCGACGAGCGTGAAGAGGAACACGTACTGGACCGCGAGCGAGGCCCGATCGACGATGTCACGAATCTGCGCGAGGATCGCCTCGACGTCGAGCACCGAGATGGTGGGAAACTCATGCACGAGCGCAATGAGCGCGGGGCGCTGCGCCGCCTTCAAGTAAACGCTCGTCATGTAGGTGCCCGCGGCGCCGTCGAGCAGTCCGGGCGGCAACACCATGAAGAAATTGGGGCGGAACGTATCCCAGCGGATCTTGCGGATGCTCGCGACCTCGACGTCGAGCGGCTCCCCGGCGATGTCGAAGCGCAGATGGTCGCCGACTTTCAGGTGCAGCGCCTCCTGATATTCGGTGGAGATCGAGACCAGCGGTCTTCCGTAATCGACGCGGGTCCACCAGCGCCCGGCGATCAGTTGATTGTCCGGCATGAGATCGGCCGACCAGGTGAGGTTCTGCTCGCGCTCGAGGAAACCTCGGCCGTTTTCGGAACGCGGCTTGAGCGTGTCGCTCGGCGCATCGTCGATCGCCGTGATGCGCGCCCGGACCATCGGGTACATGACCGGCGTCCCCAGGCCGCGGCCCGCGAGAAACTTCTGCAGTGGCGCGAGTTCCTCGGGACGGATGTTGATCAGAAAATTGTTCGGCACGTCGGCGGCGAGACTGTGGCGCCAGTCGTTCAGCAGATCGCCGCGCACGACGCCGAGCAGCAGGAGCACCATCAAGCCCAGTCCGAAGGCAACGATCTGCACGACGCTCGCGCCGCCGCGGCGCGACACGTTGGCGAGTCCGTAGCGCCAGGCGACGCCGACGCCGCCGCGCAATCGCCCGGTGAGCCGCACGAGACCCCACCCCGCGGCGGCAAGCACCAATCCCACCCCGAGCACGCCCACGAACACGGTGCCGACGAGCTGCGCGTCGCGCACGAGCGCCCAGAGGATCGCGAACAGCGCCGCGAGCGCCAGCCCGTAGCTCGCCCCATAACGCAGCGCCGGCGCCTCGACCGTCTTGCGCAGCACCCGCGCGGGCGGCGTGTTCTTGAGCTGCAGCAAGGGCGGCAGCGCGAACCCGATCAGCATCGCGGCGACGGTCACGAGAGCGATCGGAATGGGCGCGAACGACGCGGCCGGCAGGTCGGCGCGAATCAAATCGCGCAGCAGCCAGGCGAGGCCGGCCTGCGCGATCCAGCCCAGGGCCGCACCCACGGCGACGGCGGCGAGCGAGAGCAGGCCGAGTTCGATCACCGAAATGGCGAGTACGAAGCGCTGGGACGCCCCCATGCACTTCAACAACGCGACCGCATCGATGTGGCGCGCGACGTAGCGGCGCGCGCCCATCGCGACCGCGACGGCGGCGAGCAGCACGGCGGCCAGGCTCGCGAGATTCAAGAACCGGCCGACGCGCTCGGTCGCGGAGTTCAACTGGCGGCTCGAGTCATCGACGTCGCGGATGCGCTCGCCGGGCGCCTTGTGCGCGCGCAGCCACTCGCGGAACCCATCGACGGCGGCGGCGGGACCGGCGAACAATCCCGCATAGGTGACGCGGCTGCCGGGCTGGATCAGGCCCGTCGAGGCGACATCGGCCCAGGCGATCAGCACCGCGGGGGCGAAATTCACGAACGCCGTGCCCTGGTCGGGGCGATAGTCGAGCACTTGCGTGATCAGGAAAGACGCCGTGCCGATGCGTACCTGGCCGCCGACGGCGAGATTCAACTGGGCGATGAGGCGCGCATCGAGCCACGCCTCGCCGGGGTCCGGAACGTGCGCCGTCGTGCGCGCCGGGCCGAACGGCAGGTCGGCGATGCGCAGATGGCCGCGCAGCGGGTACTTGGACGTAGCGGCATGCACGGAGGCGAGCTGCGAAGAGTCGCCGCCCACGATGGCGGTCGCGAACGAAGCGAGTTCCGCCGTCGTGAGGTTACGGCGCCCGGCCTCGCTGAAATAGTCTTTGGAGAGCGGGTCGGACGATTCGATGCGCACGTCGGCGGCGAGCACCTCGGAAGCCTGCGCGCGCACGCCGGCGGCGATGCGCCCGGTGAAGAAGCCGACGGCCGTCAGCGAGAGCACGGCAACCGTGAGCGCGAGCACCAGCACCGAGAGCTCGCCGGACTTCAGGTCGCGCCACAGATTGTGCAGGGCGAAGCGGAGGGCGCGCATTTATCGTCAGCCGACCGTGTGTCCGGCATCCAGTTCGAGCATGCGCCCGCAGCGGCGCGCCAGGGACCGATCGTGCGTCACGAGGACGAGTGTGCTGCCGGTGCTGCGATTCAACTCGAACAGCAGATCGGTGATCCGCGTTCCGGTCACGCTGTCGAGATTACCCGTGGGCTCATCGGCGAACAGCACGTCCGGGTGGGTCACGAAGGCGCGCGCGATCGCGACCCGCTGCTGCTCGCCGCCCGATAATTGCTTCGGATAATGCGGCATGCGGGCGCCGAGTCCGACCTCTTCGAGGGCGGCCGCCGCGGCCTCCCGGGCATCTCCGCGGTTTGCGAGTTCGAGGGGCAGCATGACGTTTTCGATGGCCGTCAAGGACGGGATCAAGTGGAAGGATTGGAACACGAAGCCGACGTGGCGGCCGCGGATTGCCGCTCGCCCGTCCTCATCGAGCGCGGTCAAATCGATCCCCGCGATCGACACGCTGCCCTCCGACGGACTGTCGAGCCCCGCGAGCAGGGCCAGCAGCGTCGATTTGCCGGCGCCCGAGGCACCGACGATCGCCAGCGACTCTCCCGCGCGCACCGCGAGGCTCACATCGGCGAGAATGGTCAAAGAACCCTCCGGACTCGCCACGGTCTTAGACACGTGGCGTGCTTCGAGAACGATCCTCGCGGCGGCGGGTGGTGTCCGGGCCGCGCTGTCCGGCGAAATTGCATCTGACATTCGGGAGTGCCTGTGATTCTGCCAATGTTTCGGCTAGCCAGTCGGTTGATTGCGAGTCTGTTGATTGCGAGTTGGAGCCTTGGGAGTACGAGTGAGGCGGCCGCGACCGAACCACCCGTGATCCTCGTGTTCGGCGACAGCATCAGCGCCGGCTACGGTCTGCCCCAGCTCGATAAGGGCTGGGTCAGTTTGTTGCAAGCCAAGCTCAGCGCTTCAGGGTACGGTTACCAGGTCGTCAATGCCAGCGTCAGCGGCGAAACGACCGCTGGAGGGTTGGCCCGCTTGCCGCGAGCTCTCGCGGTGCACCATCCGGCGATCGTGATTCTCGAGCTCGGCGGCAACGACGGTCTGCGGGCACTGCCGGTCGGCGCAATGCACTCCAACCTTGCGAAGATGGTCGAACTCGCGCGAGCGGCCGGCTCGAAGGTGCTCCTGCTCGGCATTCGCATACCGCCCAACTACGGACCCGATTATGCGGAGCAGTTCCGCACGACCTACACGAGCTTGGGCCAGGAACTGCACGTGCCGGTCCTACCGTTCCTGCTCGCCGACGTCGCGCTCGCACCCGGTCTCATGCAATCCGACGGAATCCACCCGAATGAATCGGCGCAGGGCAAATTGGTCGCCAACGTGTGGCCGCCCTTGGAGCCGCTCCTCGCCAAGTGAGCGGCTCCGCCCGAGTCGGCTCCGGCCTCGAGTCCGTGCTACGACGTCAGCCACTCGGCGACGCCGCCGTGCTTCGAGCAGGCACCGCTATGCGTCTTGGACTTCGAGAATGTGCCGTCCTTGCACTTGGCCGTTGCGCCGGCAACGGGCGCCGCGGCGGTCGCGGTGGCCGCCGCAGCGGCGGGCGCCGTCTTCGCGGCGGGTGCAGCGGCAGCGGGCGCAGCCGCAGCCGGCGCAGCGGGTGTGGCGGCCGCCGCGGCCGGCGCCGCGCCCTTCTTGACGCCGCCGTGGTGACTGCAAGCGCCCTTGCCGACCACCGTCGACGTCGTGCCGTCCTTGCAGAGCGGCGCGGCCGGAGCGTCATCGGCGGCCGCGGGCAGGGCCGCGAAGGCGAGCACGGCGGAGGCGGCGAGGCAGAGTGCGTAGTTATTCTTCATGACAGTGAACTCCCTTGAAGTGATATTGGACAACGGATTGTAATCCGATCGACGCAAAATCCAATGCGACGCCTCAATGCGCCGGTGCCGGTGCGGGCGTCGCCGTTGGCGCCGCGCCGGGAGCGGGCCCGGGCGGCAAGGTGTTGAGCGGCAGGATATTGCGCACGTTCATGAGGAACGCCGTGTGCTGATGCATCGATGCGGCTTGAAACAACGATCCTTCGACCTCCACGTGCGCTCCTTCCGGAATGTCGGGCGGCAGCTCCGACCAGCCGACGAGTTGCAATTCGGTGGCCGCCACGCACTGATGGCTCAACGAGGGCGCGTAGATGTAGGCCGTGCGATCTACGCTGAGGATAGGGACGTGATCGATGCCGTCACCCGACGGAAACGAGCGGAAGTGGACATTGCCCCTCAGGGTCGCCTTGATCGGCTCTTGCAGGAGACAGGGGCCGCTGCCGAGTACGCAGCCCGAGAGCATCGCGCCCAGCATTGCGGCGACCAAAGCGGGGGTACTCATGATTGCTGGCGACCCGATCCGATGCTATACCAGCCCCCATAATAACGAGGAGTCGTCCGCCTTGGAGCGAATTTGGCTGAAGAATTACCCGCCGGGCGTCCCCGCGGATATCGACCCCGGCGCCTACCCCTCGCTGAAGGCGCTGCTCGAACAGGCCTGCGACGAGTATCGCAGCCTCCCGGCCTACACGAACATGGGCACGACCATGACCTACGGGGAACTCGAGGAGCTGTCGCGCGCGTTCGCCGCCTGGCTGCAGCGCAAGTCCGGGCTCGTCCCCGGCGACCGCGTGGCGCTGATGATGCCGAACGTCCTTCAATATCCGGTCGCGCTGCTCGGCGTGCTGCGCGCCGGGATGATCGCCGTGAACACCAATCCGCTGTATACGGCGCGCGAACTCGAGCATCAGCTCGCCGACTCCGGCGCGAAGGCGATCGTGATCCTCGAGAATTTCGCGCACGTGCTTCAGGCGGCCCTGCCGCAGACCCAAATCCGACACGTGCTCGTGACCGGCGTCGGCGATTTGCTGCGCTTTCCGCGCGGCGCGCTCGTCAATTTCGTGTTGCGCCACATCCAGAAGAAAGTGCCGGCCTGGCACATGCCCGGCAGCTTGCGCTTCAAGCAGGCATTGGCTTCCGGCCTAGGCCAAACGCTGCACCCGGTCGCACCGACGGCCGACGACATCGCCCTGCTGCAATATACCGGCGGGACGACCGGCGTCTCGAAGGGCGCGATCCTCACGCACGGCAATCTGGTCGCCAACATCCTGCAGGCCGAAGCCTGGATCACGCCCGCGGGCCGCAATTCCCCGTCCCGCATCGTGATCACGGCGTTGCCGCTCTATCACATATTTTCGCTGACCGCGAATTGCTTTCTCTTCGTGCACTTGGGAGCGCACAACGTCCTCATCACGAATCCGCGCGACTTCAAGGGCTTCGTCGCCGAACTGCGCAAGTACAAGTTTTTCTTCATCAGCGGCGTGAACACGCTGTTCAACGCACTGCTGCACACGCCTGGTTTCGACACCGTGGATTTCAGCACACTGCGCATCAGCCTGGGCGGCGGCATGGCCGTGCAGGCCGCCGTCGCCGCCCGCTGGAAGGCCGTCACGGGCTGTGTGCTCACCCAGGCCTGGGGCCTCACCGAAACCTCGCCCGCCGCCTGCATCAACCCCTGCGACGCCGATTTCAACGGTTCGATCGGACTGCCGATTCCCTCCACCGACATTTCGATCCGCGATGATGGCGGCACAGAACTCGGCATCGGGGAGACGGGCGAGATCTGCGTGCGCGGACCGCAGGTGACACGCGGCTATTGGAATCGGCCCGACGAGACCGAAAAGGTGTTCTTCGGGAATTGGTTGCGCACCGGCGACATCGGCCGCATCGACGCCGAGGGGTTCGTCTTCATCGAGGATCGCAAGAAGGACATGATCCTCGTGTCCGGGTTCAACGTGTATCCGAACGAAGTCGAGGCCGTCGCGGTGGAGCACCCCGGCGTCCTCGAAGCCGCAGCCGTCGCCCAGCAGGACGAGGCCTCCGGCGAGACCGTCGTGCTGTTCGTCGTCAAGAAGGATCCGGCCTTGACGAGTGAGGGCCTCATCGCGCACATGCGCACCGAGCTCACGGGCTACAAGGTGCCGAAGCGCATCTATTTTCGCGACGACCTGCCGAAAACCAACGTCGGCAAGATCCTGCGCCGCGCGCTGCGCGACGAATTGCGGTCGCCCCCCGCCACGGCGAAGGCGGCCGGGTCGGGCGCGACGGCGGCCTCTCGATAGAGCTCATCGTTCGATCGAGCACCCTCGCTCGATCGAATTCGCATCAAGCGACGCGGTAGCTTCGCACCGTCTCGACGAGCACGGCGACGCGCTCCGGATCGACGTCGGGCGTGATGCCGTGACCGAGATTGAATACGTGGCCGGGACCCGGACCATAGCTGTTCAAGACCCGCAGCGTCTCGGCCCGCAGCGTTTCCGGTGGGGCGAACAGAGCCGCCGGGTCGAGGTTGCCCTGCAGTGCGACCTTGCCGCCGACGAGCGCCCGCGCGGTCGACAAATCGGTGGTCCAGTCGACGCCGAGCGCGTCGCCGCCGATCGCCGCGAGCTTCGCGAGCCACGCGCCGCCGCCTTTCGTGAACACGATGCGCGGCACGATCCGTCCGTCCGCCTCGCGCGTCAGCGCCTCGATGATTTGCGCCATGTACCGAAGGGAAAATTCCTCGAACTGCGCGGGCGTCAGAATGCCGCCCCAGGTGTCGAACACCATGACGGCCTGCGCTCCCGCGGCGATCTGCGCATTCAAGTAAAGGATCGTCGCGCGCGTGAGTTTGTCGAGCAGCCGATGCAGCAGCAGTGGGTCCTCGTACATCATGCGCTTGATCGTCGCGAACACCTTGCTGCCGCCGCCCTCGACCACGTAGGTCGCGACGGTCCAGGGGCTGCCGGCGAAGCCGATCAGCGGCACGCGCCCCGCCAGTTCACGCCGGATCAGCGCGACGGCGTCGATCACATACTTGAGTTCGTGGCCGGGGTCCGGAATCGGCAGGGCATCGACGTCGGCAGCGCTGCGCACGGGGCGCTCGAACTTCGGACCCTCGCCGGCCTCGAACTCGAGGCCGAGCCGCATCGCGTGCGGAATCGTGAGGATGTCGGAGAACAGGATCGCAGCGTCGAGGGGATAGCGGTCGATGGGCTGCAGGGTGACCTCGCAGGCGATCTCGGGATTCGTGCACATCGCGAGAAAATTGCCGGCACGCTTGCGCGTCGCACGGTACTCCGGCAGGTAGCGGCCGGCCTGGCGCATCAGCCATATCGGACGCCGCGGTGTGGGTTCGCGCAGCAGCGCGCGCAGCAAGAGATCGTTCTGCAGGGGTTTTCTGGCGGTGTCGTTCATCAAGTCTTCTCGTGGGGGTCGAAGAGCCGGCTGTGTTCGAGGATCGCATATCGGTCGGTCATGCCGGCGATGTAATCGGCGACGGCGCGGGCCCGGCCGGCAGCGCCCCGTTCCGACTCGCCCAGCACGCAGGCAGCGCGCTGAGCGTCGGGCAGGAGGCCGGGATCGGCGAGAAACGCGTCGAACAATTCGCGCACCACGCGACGCGCCTTGGAAGTCATGCGCTGCACCTTGTAGTGCTGGTAGACGCGTTCGCGCAGGAACTGCTTGAGCGCGCGATTCGAGTCAGCCGTGGCGCCGCCGAAGGCGATCAAGGGCTCCGGATGCTTGCGCACGGCCTCGATGCAGGCGACTCCGGCCGCGCCGAGGCGCGCGCGCGAGGAGTCGATGAGGTCGGTCACGAGGTGATTGATCATCCGGCGCAGGACCTCGTGGACGAGCCTGCGGCCGGCGAGATTGGGATGGAGCGCGAGCACCGCGGCATGGTACTCGCGGAACAGCTGCACGCCGAGCAATTCCTGCACGGTCACGAGGCCGGCACGGATGCCGTCCTCGACGTCGTGATTGTTGTAGGCGATTTCATCGGCGAAATTCGCGAGCTGGGCCTCGAGACTCGGCTGCTGGCGCAGGATGAAGCGCTCGCCGACGTCGCCGAGCGCGGCGGCATTCCTCTGCGAGCAGTGCTTCAAGATCCCCTCGCGGCACTCGAACGTGAGGTTCAGGCCGTCGAAATCCGCATAGCGCTCCTCGAGCACGTCGACGATACGCAAGGACTGCAGATTGTGCTCGAAACCGCCGAACTCCCGCATGCACTCGTTGAGCGCATCCTGGCCCGCATGGCCGAACGGCGTATGGCCGAGATCGTGGGCGAGACAAATCGCCTCCGACAGCACTTCGTTGACCTGCAGCGCGCGCGCGATCGTACGCGCGATCTGCGCGACCTCGAGCGAGTGCGTGAGCCGCGTGCGGTACAGATCGCCCTCGTGATTGACGAAGACCTGGGTCTTGTAGACGAGGCGCCGAAAGGCCGCTGAATGCACGATGCGGTCCCGGTCGCGCTGATACTCGCCGCGATAGGCGGGAGGCGGCGGCTCCGGGTGCCGCCGCCCGCGGGACTCAGCTTCCTGGGCGGCATAGGGGGCGAGTTCACTCATGCGGACTCGTGTTCACGCGAAACCCGGGCTCACCCGAAATAATCCGTGAGCGCGGCGTCGAGCGCGTCGCGCGGGTAGTCGCCGCTCAAGCTTGCGGCGCCGAGCCTTTCGAGCAGCACGAGGCGGACGGTACCCGCGAGCACTTTCTTGTCCATTTGCATGAGCTGCAGGCCGAGCTCCCGGCCGAAGCGCGGTGCCTTGGTGGGCAGCCCGGCGAGGGCCAGCAGGGCACGCAGCCGCTCGACCGTGACGGCGTCGAGCAGGCCTAAGCGCCGGGAGAAATCGGCGGCGAGCATCATGCCGAGCGCCACGGCCTCGCCGTGGAGATACTCCTGGTAGCCCGTCGCCGCTTCGATCGCGTGGCCGAAGGTATGGCCGAAATTCAGGATCGCGCGCACGTCGTGCTCACGCTCGTCGAGAGCGACGACCGCCGCCTTGATTTCGCAGGAGCGCGCAATCGCCCGCGTGAGCGCCTCCGGATCGCGGCGCAAAAGCCGTCCCATGTTGAGTTCGAGCCAGGCGAACAGTTCCGCATCGTGGATGCAGCCGTACTTGATGACCTCGGCGAGTCCGGCGGAGAGTTCGCGGTCCGGCAAGCTCGCGAGCGTATCCGTATCGGCGATCACCGCGAGCGGCTGGTAGAACGCGCCGATCATATTCTTGCCGCCCGGATGGTTGACCCCCGTTTTGCCGCCGACCGAGGAGTCGACCTGCGCGAGCAGCGTCGTCGGGATCTGGGCGAACGCCACGCCGCGCTGGTAGCAGGCTGCGGCGAAGCCCGCGATGTCCCCGATGACGCCGCCGCCCAAGGCCACGACCGTCGAATCTCGGTTGAGCCGGTGATCGATCAAGGCGTCGAAGACGATCCCGAGCGTGTGCAGATTCTTGTGCTGTTCCCCGTCCGGCAGGATGCAGTCGGCGACGCGCCGATCGGGCAGGCCGGCACGCAGCCGCGCGAGATACAGGGGCGCGACCGTCGTGTTGGTCACGATCATGACCGCAGGGCCTGGAACCGCGGCAGCCAGCAGATCACGCCGCCCGAGCAGGTCGGGCCCGATCGAAATGGGATAGCGGGCGTGCCCGACGTCGACAGTGAGAGTTTCCACAGGCTGGATTATACGGCCTGGAGCGGCTCGGGACCGCGCCTCAGGGGACGGCAAGCCCCTGGGCCCGGCGCAGCTCGGCGTGGATTTCCTCGGCCACCAGCGGCACGCGCCTGCCGTCCGTCGACACCGTGATGTCGGCAATCTGCGCGTAGAGCTGGGCGCGGCGCTCCATGAGCGTCGCGAGGGCGGTTTCGGGGTCCGTATCGTTGAGCAGCGGCCGATGCCGGGTATGGCGGGTGCGCTCCAGCTGCTGGGTCACCGATGTCTCGAGGTACACGACGACGCCGCGCTCGGCGAGCACCTGCCGGTTCTCCGGGAGGATCACCGCGCCGCCGCCGGTCGCAAGCACGATGGAATCCATCTGGGTCAGGCGCTCGATCGACTCCCGCTCCCGCAGGCGAAAACCCGCTTCGCCCTCCTTTTCGAAGATGAAGGCGATGTCCACTCCGGTTTTCAACTCGACGTCGGCGTCGCTGTCGTGGAATGTCAACCGAAACAGGCGCGCGAGCTGCCGGCCGACCGCGGTCTTGCCGGAGCCCATCGGACCGATCAGGAATATGTTGCGTTTGGAGATCATGCTGGGCGCTGATCATAGACCAATCTGCGAAGAACAGGCCGTGGCAACGGGCGGCGCGTCGTCCGGGCCGCCGGCGCGAGCGCCACGCGGTCGGCCCGGATCTGCCCCGCCTTTCGACGGGGCAATCGAGTGGCCGGGGCCTAGTGAGGCGTCGGAATCACGGGGAAGTTGAACGTCGTCGTGACCTTGGACGGCAATGACTGTACCGAGACCGACAATACCGCGCTCGCTACATTGGCGACCAGCGGTGAAATCTGGAACGAGAACTGCTGACCCGCGGAACTCAGCGTTCCGTCCGGGTTGAATCGCGGCAATTCGGTGGAACACGGCCACGGCGTAGAGCCCAGGATCGTCACCGTCGAACTCGCGAACGAGGCGGCCGGCTGCACGGACGCACCGACGCTCGTCGTATTGGCCATTTGCTGGAAGTTCTGGTCGTAGATATACAGTGCGAGCGTCAATCCATTGATTGGGTCGACCCAATAGTAGGTGACGCCGTTGATGACGCTGTACCCGGTCGAGTAGGAGGCGACCGTGTAGCGCGCGGTTTGCGACGAAGCAATGATGATGTTGCTCTCGTACACGGCGACGGAGGACTTGTTCGTGGGCGCGCACAGCGGGCCCTCGCACAACAAACCGTTGAACAATCCATCCGGACCGTCGCGCGTGCCGTTGTCATTGAAGTCGATGTACGGTTCGCCGAGCACGTAGGTCGGTGTGCCGTAGGCGTCGTAGATCTCCCACTGGTTGAGGAACGGCTCCGAGGTGTCGAACCACGGCTTGGGCTTGCCGTTCGCGAAATTATTGTCCTTGTCGGTGGGGTCGAAGCCGACCGTATCGCCCGCATCGAATATTCCGTTGCCGTTCGCGTCGACGAAACTCTCCTCGCCGACGGCGGTGACGAGAATCGGACTGCGGCCGTTGGTCGTGCCGTTGCAATACTGGGTTGCCGCCAAGTTCTTGTTGTTCAAGTCGCCCGCACACCAGTTAAACGGAGCTTGGTTGTACGGAGTCGTACCGCCCGGCGTCGTCGCCGGATTGCCGTTGACGACATAGGGAGCTTGTGACGTCCAGTTCACCGTGCAAACCCCGGAGGACGCCGTGGCGCCCGTCGTGGTCGCGGTGAGGCAGTTCGGCAGGATGCCGCCGAGGGTCGTGCGGAAACTCGCCGTCGTATTGTCCGGCACCGGGTTGTTGAACCGGTCGATCATACGAACGGTGACCGGCACCTGCACGCCATCGATATTGTAGGCCTCGACGTTATAGCAGGGCGCCACGGCCAGAGAGATTCCGCTGCTCGTCGGGATGCCCGAAGACACCGTCAGATTGCTCGACTCCGTCGAGATCGAGGTTCCGGCCGAGGTCGTCGTGGTCGCCGTGATCCGCACGGTCGTCGCGACGCTGCCGCCCGTGACGATCGTCTGCACCTGGCCGTTCGCATCCGCGACCCCGGAGGTCGGCGCGATCGAGATCCCGCCGACGGTGGTGTTCGGCGTGAAGGTGACCGACGCGCTGGGGCTCGGGCCGCCGGAGGTATTGATGACCTTGAATATCACGGTGGATGTCGCCGTGCCGACGCCCTTCAAGGGGATGTTCGATGGCGTGGCGGATACGAATTGGATCGATCCGACCTGCGACGCCGCAATCGTGACCGTGCCGCTCGCGGACAGCGACTGGCTGTTCGCCGACGCCGTGGCCGTGATGACGTCCGCGCCGCTGCAGCCGGTCGCGGCGTAGGTCGCCTCGGCCGTGCCGGTCGTCGTGGTGATCGAAGCGGTCCCGGGCGTCGTCGCGCCTTGGACCGTGATCGACGCGAGGCTCCGCGCCACGCAGGGGGAATTGAACGTGATGGTGGTCGACGTCGTATACAACGCGCCCGTCTGGTCGACGATCGAGACCTGAAGGCTCGTGCTGCCGCCCGCGGAAAGCGAAGTCGACTGGATCGCGATGACGCCGTTTGCGAACGAGGAGCCCGAACCGTTGCCCATGCTGAGCGTGGTCGTCGTGCCCCCGCTGCTGCCGGTGCCGCCGCTGCTCGTGCCCTTCGTGAGGTAGTCCGACGAGCTCCCGCCGCAGGCCGCGAGAGCGGCGGCCGCGACGAGCCCGGCGATCAGAATTCTACCCACGTATCGCATGCTTCCCATGTCTTGCATCCTTGTTGGAGCGCCGCAGCGGCCCGGCATAGTATCAGTAGAGGTTCGAGCCTTCGCGCAGGATCTTCGGCGTGATGAAGATCAACAGCTCGGTCTTGTTGTTGATGTTCGTCGTGCTCTTGAAGAGGTTGCCGAGGACGGGGATGTCGCCGAGGTAAGGTACCTTGTCGACGGATTTGGTCTTGGTGGTCTCGAGGATGCCGCCGAGCACCACGGTTTGACCATCGTTGACGAGCACCTGGGTGACGATCTGGCGCGTGTCGATCGAGGGCACGGAGCCGCCCGTCGCGCTCTGGACCAGCTGTCCGACGGAGTCGTCGCTGACGTCGATGTCCATGACGACGCGATTGTCGGGCGTGATCAGCGGCGTGACCTTGAGGGACAGCACCGCGTTCTTGAACTGGGTCGTCGTCGCGCCGCTCGAGGCCGATTCCTGATACGGGATCTCGACACCCTGCATGATCGTGGCCTGTTTCTGGTTGGCCGTGATCACGCGCGGCGAGGAGATGACTTCGCCCTTGCCCTCGTTCTGCGCGGCCGAGAGTTCCAGATCGACGAGGTAGCTGCCGCCGAGCAGCGAGATGCCGATCGAACCCGAGGTGTTGGCCGCGGGCAGGTTGACCTGATAGCGATTCAGCAGCGGCGGCGCCGTGACCGGGTAGACCGTGCCCGTGGTCTGCAGGTTCGTGGCCGCGGAACTCGTCATCGTCGCGGCGCCCGTGCCCGTGCCCGTGATCGCCAGCAGCCCGTTGCTGCCGTTCTTGGTCGCGCTTGTCACGCCGAAACGCGCGCCAAGGTCGCGTTCGAAAGTGTCGCTGACGACGACGATGCGCGCCTCGATGAGCACCTGCTTGATGGGCACGTCGAGGGTTTGCACGAGACGGCGGATGTCGGTGAGCCGGTCGGCCGTGTCCTGCACGAGCAGGGTGTTCGTGCGCTCGTCGATCGAAAGGCTGCCGCGGGCGGAGAGCATCGAATCGCGCGGGTTGTTGCTCGCGCGGATCAGCTTCTGGAGATCGGCGACCTTGGCATAGTTCACTTGCAGAAATTCAGTGCGCACCGGCGCGAGCTCCTGCAGGTCCTTGCGCGCGGCGAGCTCGGACTTCTCGCGTGCCGCAAGCTCCTCGGTCGGTCCGATGATGATGACGTTGTCCTGGCGCCGCTTGTCGAGACCCTTGGTGCGCAGCACGATGTCGAGCGCCTGATCCCAGGGGACGTTCTGCAGGCGCAGCGTCAGATTGCCGGTCACGGAATCGGAGACGACGATGTTCTGACCGCTCGTGTCCGCGAGCAGCTGCAACACCGAGCGCACGTCGATGTCCTGGAAATTCAGCGTGAGCCGCTCACCCGAGTATTCCTTCTTCTCGTCGCCCGAGGCGCGCTTGAGCGACGGCTTGATCTCGACCGTGTACTGATTGTCGGACTGATAGGCGAGTTGCTCGAAATCGCCCTGGGCCGTGATCACGAGACGCGAGCTGCCGTCGACGCGCACGGCGTCGACGGTCTGCACCGGCGTTGCGAAGTCCATCACGTCGTAGCGGCGCAGCAGGTTCTTGGGCATGAGTGTATTGGCGAAGTCGACCACGACCTGGTTGCCTTCCTGGCGCACGTTGACGGGCGTGCGCGGATCGCTCAACTGGACGATGACGCGGCCCGTGCCGTCGGAACCGCGCCGAAAATCGATGGTGCGGATCGACCGGTCCGTGCCGCTGACGCTCTGGCTCGCGCCGGCGCGCGCGACGGCCGAGGTCGCGCCCGTGGGCTCGGCGCCCTGGGCGCCCAGCATCACGGTGATGATGTTGCCGTCGACGCGCGTCGTATAGGGCATCAGGCTGTCGACGTTGACGACGAGCCGCGTGCGGCCGTTGGCTTCGGCCGCGAGCACCGTGTCGACGCCGCCGGAGCGCACGTCGATGCGGCGTGAGGGCAGCGCGATCGTGGTGTTCATCAGGTCGAACGCGATGCGCGCCGGCTTGTCGATCGTGAACGGCAATGGTTCGGGCGCCGGACCGCTCAAGTGCAGCTTGAGCTGCACCTGCTGTCCTGACAGCGTCTGCACGTCGATCGACTCGAGTTTGATCGGATCGGCGGCGCGAGCCTGGAAATTCGAGGATGCGCAGGCGACGACGGCGATTACAGCCGCCATTGTCAGCCGTTTGGCCATCCGCTTGGTGAGTCTTATCATGCGTTCTGTCTCCCTGTGGCTTCAGTCGGCCAGCGCCAACGAAGCCGGTCGCTCGATATAGCCGCCGAGACCGTCGGGGACGATCTCGGTGATGCTGATCCTGCCGTTTGTGATATCGGTGATTTTGCCGTCATTCTGCCCGATGTAATTGCCGGGCTGTACCTTGTGTACCAGGCCGTCCTTCGATTGTACGAGTCCGTAGAAACTTGGGCCCACCTTGAAGGTGCCGACCATGCGCAGCGTATCGAGGGAGAATCCCTCGAGAAATTCACGGTTGCGCCGCGTGCTGGGCCGCAGGCTTGCCTGCCCCGAGGTCGGACCCTGCGGCGTGAACGGCGACCGCAAATTGCTCGCCGTATAGGTGAAGGTCTCGTAGGGCTTGACCTCGGGGAGCGGTTCGATGCGCCCGCCCGGCTTCGCCAGGGTCTCCGCGATCCACTTGTCGAGATCGGATTGGCCGCCCGAGCAGCCGCCGAGCAGAGCCAGGCACGCGCAACCGAGCGCGGCGAGCGTGCGGCTGCCGCTCACGTGGCACCTCCGGGGTGCTTCTTACCGGGCTTCGTACCGGAGTCGCCGTCCTCGATGTAGCGGTAGGTCTTCGCGGTGATGTCCATCGTGAGATTGTCGTAGCCGGGATCCTTGCCGTTGCCCTGGGGCTTGATCTCGATGTCCTGGAGCGTGACGATGCGCGGCAGCGCCGCGATGCCGCTCACGAAGGCGCCGAACTGGTGATAACTGCCGACGAGCCGGATCTTGATGGGCAGCTCCGCATAGAAGCCTTTGGTCTCCTCGTTCGCCGGCTGGAACAGCTTCTCCTGAAGTCCCGCGGCGAGGCCGGTCTGGGAAATGTCGACGAGGAGATTGGGCACTTCGGTCTTGCCGGGCAATTGGCGCAGCATCGCGCCGAAGGTGCGCTCCATCTCGGCGAGCTGACCCTTGTACGCATCGAGATTGGCCGCCTGTTGCTGCTTCGTCTCGAACTGCGAGCGCAGATCCTGCTCGGTGGCTTCAGCTCTCTGCAGCATCGGGCGGTCGTCCGACCACACGACCAGGTACCAGAAGACTCCGGCGCACACGAGGAAGATCAGAGCCACGAAAAAGGCGCGGACGGGCCACGGCCAGCGGCCGGGATCGCGCGGATCGAGGGATTGCAGTTGATCGAGGAAATTCATTTCGACGCCACCTTCTTGGGTGTGACCGCGCCGCCGTTTTCGAGGTCGACGCCGACGACGTTCGTGAACAGCGTGAAGCTAGAGCCGCCGAATGGCGAGTCCTTGGCGGATTCGACGACCTGCAGGACCGGATTGTCCATCCAGGTGGAGGCGTCGATGTTGCGCATGTAGGTCGACACGCGGGTGCTCGATTGCGCGACGCCGTGCAGTTCGAGTTTGCGCTCGGGTTTGCCGTCCGTTTCCTTGATCGAGGTGAGATACACGCCTTCGGGCACGGTACGCACGAGTTCGTCGAACAGGTGCACGATCTCGGGTCGGCTGCGCTGCAGCGTCTCGATGATGGTCATGCGCGCGACGAGCCGCTGCTTGCGGCGCTCAAGATCGGTGATGTCGGCGATCTGGGCGTCGAGCTTGCCGATTTCGCGCTTCAAAACCTCGTTTTTCTCGTTTTGCAGCGCGATCCAGCTCGAATACATGAGCTTTCCGCCCAGGGCCACCATCGCGCCCGCAAACACGGCTGCGAACGCAGCGACCGTGAATTCGCGGCGCCGGGTCTTGCGTTGCTGTTCTCGCCAAGGCAATAAATTGATGCGCGGCATGGTGGCTCGTTCAGTCGAAGCTGCGCAGCGCGAGGCCGCACGCGGTCAGGAGGGCCGTCGCATCGAGCGCGACGGCTTGGGCTTTCGCCTTCGAGGAAACTTTCATGTTGCCGAGCGGGTCGCCCTTCTCCGCCGGCACGCCGACGCGGCTGGAAATCACGTCGGCGACGCCCGGAATGTTGGCGCAGCCGCCGCAAATCAGGAGCTGATCGGGCTGCGAGCGCCCGCTGCCGGACGCGAGATAAAATTGCAGTGAACGGCTGACCTGCTGGGTCATGTCGTCGATGAACGGGTCGAGCACTTCGGGCTGGTAATTGCTCGGCAGGCCGCCTTCCTTCTTTGCGCGCCCGGCCTCCTCCATGCTCAGACCGTAGGTGCGCATGATCTCCTCGGTGAGCTGCTGGCCGCCGAAGGCGAAGTCGCGCGTGTAGACCACTTTCATGTTGCCGAGCACGCTGAACGTCGTGCTGCTCGCGCCGAAGTCCACGACCGCCACGGTCCGATCCATGCCGCCGTCGGGCATCTGGTGGCGCATGAGCGCGCAGGCGTTCTCGAGCGCAAAGGCCTCGACGTCGACGAGCTGCGCCGTCAGGCCGGAGGCCTGGACGGCCGCCCGACGCTGCTCGACGTTCTCGGTGCGCGTCGCGACCAGCAGCACGTCCATCATGTCGGGATCTTTCTCGGAGGGTCCCACGACCTGGTAGTCGTAGCTGACCTCCTCCATGGGAAAGGGGATGTACTGGTCCGCCTGCATCTCGACCTGACCCTCGAGTTCATTCTCCCCGAGGCTTCTCGGCATCTGAATGACTTTCGTGATCGCGGCATCGCCGCTGATCGCAATCGCCGCGAACCGGCTCTTGGCGCCGGAACGCTTCACCGCGCGGCGTATGGCTTCGCCGACGGCTTCGGCGTCGACGATGGCCTTTTCATTGATGGCATTGTGCGGCGTGGGCTCCGCTGCGTAGGATTCCACACGGTACTGGCCGCCCGACATCGTGAGCTCAATGAGCTTCACCGACGAGGTCGTGATGTCAAGGCCGAGCAGCGGACGATATCTTTTGACGAACGACCACACAGAATTTTTCCTTTTCGGCTCAAGACCTTGCAAGTCGAAAGCGATGCATGAGATTAACGATGAGCCGCTAACTTAGCAAGAAACTGTTAAATGGACCGTGACCCCACTCACGAATCACCTTCGTCGAGACTTTCGGCACCAAACGCGGGCGGCACTGTCAGACGACATGAGGACTTTGGAGCTGCGGCGGAGGCGGCAAGACCGAGGCGCGGCGGGGTGCAGATCCATTCAGACTTCGCTCGCGACCGGCGCCCGGAGTGGGAGGCGCGGTGCACGAGTGAGCTTGGTCTGGCAACCCCGCTGTCCTAGGCATCGAACCCGTAGACCGGTAGCTTTGCGTCCTCATCTTTCGATGAGTATGCCCGTGTAACCAGCGGTAATATGCATGTCTATCTCCGCCTGTGCAATAAGTTAGAACGGTTTTGAGTGGCTAAACGTTACCTAAGTCTCATCTCGCGCATTTGTGCGACCGTGTTCGCAGTGATTCTCGTGATCGCTTTCGCGAACGTGTGCGCCTATGTCTATCTGAAACCCGCGCTCCCGGACGTGGACACCCTGCTGCAAGTCCAGCTCCAAGTGCCGCTGCGGGTCTACTCGCGCGACGGGCGGCTGATCGCCTCGATGGGCGAGCAGCGGCGTATCCCCGTGCGCTACGAGCAAATCCCGAAACGCCTCGTCGAGGCCTTCCTCGCCGCGGAAGATGACCGCTTTTTCCAGCATCACGGCGTCGATACCCAGGGCATCCTGCGCGCTGCGCTCGCCAACATGCGGGCGGGCGGCGTCCGCCAGGGCGGCAGCACGATCACGATGCAGGTGGCACGCGACGTGTTCCTGACGCCGCGCCGGGACATGAAGCGCAAAATGAGCGAGATCTATCTGTCGCTGCTCATGGAGGCGGAATTCTCCAAAGAGGAGATCTTCTCGCTCTATGCGAACAAGACCTTCCTCGGGGAGCGCGCCTATGGCGTCGGCGCCGCCGCCGAAGTGTACTTCGGCAAGACCCTCGATCAGCTCGACGTCGCGGAAATGGCGACCCTCGCCGGCATCCCGAAGGCGCCGTCGCAGGTGAATCCGGTCGCGAACGCCGAGGCGGCGCGCAATCG